>ENA-UONW01001247-UONW01001247.1-human-gut-metagenome-genome-assembly--contig:-CS52-NODE-1247-length-32087-cov-6.858985_pt1 | contig 32087 bp, 19 predicted proteins | sample MGYA00242463_ERZ724010 | MGnify/ENA metagenome assembly ERZ724010 | reverse complement strand
CACCATGGGTATAGGTCTGCTCGATTGTGCTGATGCAAGCGTTGAAAAGACTTGCGACAATATTTACCGTAAGATTACGACGCTTGCGAAGAATCTTGTAAAGACAGGCGAGGACATTTCGCGTGAGTTCGGTGTGCCTATCGTCAATAAGAGAATTTCCATTACTCCTATTTCGCTCGTCGGAGCTTCGTGCTGCAAGACTCCTGATGACTATGTAAAGATTGCAAAAACTCTTGATAAGGCCGCTAAGACTGTCGGTGTGAACTTTCTTGGCGGGTACAGTGCCGTTGTGTCAAAAGGTATGACTGCCAGCGATGAGCTTCTCATACGTTCCATTCCTGAGGCTATGGCTGTGACGGAGCGTATATGCAGTTCGGTGAATGTAGGTTCGACGAAGACCGGCATAAATATGGATGCTGTGCGTCTGATGGGAAGCATCATTAAGAAGACGGCCGAGGCTACCAAGGAAAACGATTCGCTGGGTTGTGCCAAGCTGGTTGTGCTCTGCAATGCTCCAGACGACAATCCTTTCATGGCGGGTGCTTTCCACGGTGTGTCGGAGGCTGATGCAATAATAAATGTCGGCGTGAGCGGTCCGGGTGTTGTGAAACATGCGCTGGAACAGATACCTGATGCGGACTTCGAGGTGCTCTGTGAGACAATAAAGAAGACTGCTTTCAAGATTACTCGTGTAGGCCAGCTTGTGGCTCAGGAAGCTTCGAAACGTTTGGGTGTGCCGTTCGGCATAATTGACCTTTCTCTTGCTCCTACACCTGCAATCGGTGACAGTGTGGCCGACATTCTGCAGTGCATCGGTGTTGACCGTGCGGGTGCTCCAGGCACAACTGCGGCTTTGGCTCTGCTTAACGACCAGGTCAAGAAGGGCGGTGTGATGGCTTCCAGCTATGTGGGCGGACTCAGCGGTGCGTTCATTCCGGTGAGCGAGGACCAGGGTATGATTGATTCTGTGCTGGCAGGTGCGTTGACCATAGAGAAGCTTGAGGCAATGACTTGTGTTTGTTCTGTAGGTTTGGACATGATTGCCATACCGGGTGATACTCCTGATACTACGATTGCTGGAATCATTGCCGACGAAGCTGCTATCGGTATGGTTAACCAGAAGACTACGGCTGTGCGTGTGATACCTGTCATAGGCAAGACTGTCGGCGATACTGTTGAATTCGGCGGATTGCTGGGATATGCTCCGGTAATGCCTGTCAACAAGTTCGGATGTGTGCGCTTTGTTGAACGCGGAGGACGTATTCCTGCTCCTATACATAGTTTCAAGAACTGATGATGCCGATGGGGCGAATCTTCGCCGTATGGTGCAGAAAAGATAGATATAATATATAAGTAAGTATAATAATGGCTGAGATGTGATGTCTGTAAAGTTGTGCAGACATTGTGTCCCAGCTTTTTTTGTAGGGTGATTTTGTGCTTTGATTAGCTGTGTAGATGCAGTCTCTGATGTGTAAGGGCGTGTCACATCAATGCAACATGTTTATAACAATCTTTACATATTTCTGAAATCGTCATGAAGCAACTTTAATGGAATTTTGCATCAGGTAAAAAGAACAAGCTGATTTACTTATAAGAACATAAAAGCTATTAATGATGCAAAAGAAGATGTCGAAAATTCAGGGACAAAACATGAAGAAGGTCCTTGCTGCCGTGATGGTTTGTGCGGCAACCGGCGGACTCAACGCCCAGACGGTCATCAAAGGACGTGTGACCGACCAGAACGGCGAACCACTTATCGGTGCAACGGTGGCTGTGAACAATTCCACCGAGAACGGAATGATTACTGATATCAACGGTGAGTATACGTTGAAAGTAAATCGCGATCTTACGAACAAGGATGTCATTACGTTCCGTTACATGGGATTCCGCAACAAGGATGTTAAGTACAACGGCAAGGACGTAATCAACGTCAAGATGGAGGATGATGCTGTGGCCATAGACCGTGTGGTTGTGACGGCCCTTGGCATCAAGCGTGAGGAGAAGGGACTCGGTTATGCCACTCAGACTGTGAGCGGTGAGGACATAACGGCTACCATGCCTAACAACTGGTCGCTGGCTTTGCAGGGCGAGGTGGCCGGTCTTAATGTGAATACTGCCGGAGGTCCGATGTCGTCTACTCAGATTAATCTTCGTGGAAATGTGTCGATGAACATGGACGGCAACGGTGCGCTGATAGTTGTAGACGGTGTGCCATTGTCGAGCCCGATGAACAATCCTGGCGGTTCGTATGGCGCAGGCGACAACTCTGAAGGTTCGGTTGATTACGGTAACGGTTTCTCCGACCTTAACCCTGAAGACATCGAGAGCATTCAGGTTCTTAAAGGTGCATCTGCTTCGGCTTTGTATGGTTCGAGAGCCGCAAACGGTGTAATCATGGTCACTACGAAGTCCGGAAAGAATGCCAAGAAGGGTATAGGCGTAACTTACAGCTTCAACAATTCTTGGGACGAAGCAGCTCACTTCCCGGACTATCAGTATGAGTTCGGTCAGGGTGTGGCCAACAATATCGGCGGTGCAGGAACGGAATGGGAAGGCAAGCAGTATTATTCGTACGGCACGGGCAACGGCCTTGCCAGCACCAGCGGTACAAGTTCGGCTTTCGGTCCTAAGTTCGACGGACAGATGTTCTATCAGTATGACCCTGAGTTGGAAGGACGCGGAGAGACGCCTACACTCTGGCGTCCGTACAAGGACAACCACAGCGGTCTCTTCCAGACAGGAAATACTATGACGAACTCTATTTCCATTACCGGCAACGGCGACAGGGGAAACATGAGAGTCTCCTTGACGCACAGCAAGAACGAGTGGATTTTGCCGAACAGCGGATATGAAAGAATTACGGCTTCGTTCTCTGCTACCCAGCAGATTTCAAGACGATTGAGTGTCAGTGCCAAAGGCTCGTATACATATAGAAATTCAGAGAATACTCCTTTGTTGACCTATAACAGCAACTCTATTTCTTATTTCCTCATATTCATGAACCCTAACTTCGATTTGAACTGGTTTAAGCCTATGTGGTATAAGGGACAGGAGAATATAAAGCAGATACGCCCGTTCTCAAGTTATCTGCCTAACCCTTATGTCTTGCTTTATGAGGCAGAGAATCCTTCGCAGAAGCATTCGTTCAACGGCAATATGTCGGCCAACTATAAGATAAACCGAAACTTCGACCTCCAGGTGAGAAGCGGCATACAGTTGACAGGACAGCAGCAGGAACAGCATCGTCCGTGGGATGACAAGGTATATCCTGATGGATTCTTCAAGAAGCAGAATATCTTTGACTACGAAGTGAACAGTGATGCCTTGCTTTCGTTCCACGACAGTTATGACAATGGTTTGCATGTCAACGCGTCTGTCGGAGGCAATATGATGACTTCGTATTACGACCAGCTGGCCGCTTCAGTGGTGGGCTTGAATGCTCCTGGTATATATAAGTTGTCGAACGGTGTGTCGAATCCACAGGTTACGACAATCATAAGAAAGAAAAGAGTGAACAGCCTTTACTTCCTTGCCAATCTGGCGTATGAGGAGATGCTGTACATGGATATTACAGGCCGTAATGACTGGTCGTCGACACTTCCGAAAAAGAACCGTTCGTTCTTCTATCCTTCAGTCAGTTTGAGTGCTGTTGTCAATGAGATGGTGAAATTGCCTGAATGGATTGACCTGCTGAAGGTAAGAGCTTCATGGGCGCAGGTTGGTAACGATACTGACCCATATAAGACGGCTCCTTATTATACTACCAGTGATTTTGCAGGTTCGTTGACGAAACCTACAACGCTTTACAATGCTGATTTCAAGCCTGAGATGTCTACCAGCTGGGAGGGCGGTCTCGACTTCCGCTTGTTCAGAGGTAGATTAGGACTCGATTTCACGTATTATTACAACAGAACAAAGAACCAGATATTGAGTGCTCCGTTTGACCCTACAATCGGATATACAAGCGGTACGATAAACTCCGGATGTGTGACAAACCAGGGTGCTGAAATCGTATTGCGTGCTGTGCCTGTCAAGACCAGAGATTGGGAATGGAATACTACATTTACATGGTCTACGAACAAGAACCGAATTGAGTCGCTTTCAGAATCGGCTGACGAGAGACAGGTCATCGGTTCGTATGTAGGCGGAAGTGTGCAGATTATAGGTACCAAGGGCGGTACGACCGGTGATATTTGGGGATATAAGCTGAAACGCAATGATGAAGGTCAGGTTATCATCGACAAGACAGGTCTTCCTGCCAGACCTTCGGAAATAGAGTATGTCGGTTGTGCACTACCAGACTGGAAGGGCGGATTCATGACTTCTGTGAAGTATAAGAACTTGAAACTTACTGTTCAGCTCGACGGACAGGTAGGCGGTCTCACTTATTCGCAGTCTCACCACAAGATGTGTGAGCAGGGACACTTGACGGAAACTCTCAACGGACGTGTGCCGGGTACAGACCTTTATCTTGATATAACAGATCCTGAAATTCTGAAGCTTTTCAACGAGCAGGGCATAAAGCCGGTTGAGGGTGTTTACTGCATCGCTCCTGGCGTTGTCGACAACGGCGACGGTACGTACAGTCCTAACAAGAAGATTGTGACTTTGGAATCATACTATAAGGAGTATTACAGAATCGGCAACGTGGAGACCAACTCATTCAAGACTTCGTATCTTAAATTGAGAGAGATGCGCCTTGACTTCACTCTTCCTAAAAAGTGGCTGGCGCGTACATTCTTGAGCAGTGCTACGATTGGTGTGTACGGACGCAACTTGTTCTGTATAACAGATTATCCAATGTATGACCCTGAGACTTCTTCACTCGACGGCAGTTCAATCGTGACTGGAGTAGAAGTCGGTACTCTTCCTTCTACACGTTCTTACGGTATAAATCTGAGAGTTGAACTGTAATCTGAAAAATAAAAGCAAAATCATTTAGACTAACGATATGAAAAAGATATTCAAATATTTGCTTATGGCCGCGGCTCCGGCTCTGCTTCTGTCTTCGTGCGAGTCGATGGACGAAACTAATACTGACCCTACACGTATGAACTCGGCCAATGCTGGAAGTTTCATGACTCCGGTCATATACAACATGGGAGTATACACATGGAACCGCTACAACAGCTGGACGTTTGAACTTATGCAGTGTATTGTGACAACCAATACTACAAGCGGTGTCGGTTGGTATAAAATAAATGACAATGCCGGCGACGGTGCATGGACTACATATTATAAATGGTGCACGAATGCCAAGGCTATTTATGACTACGGAGTGGAGGACGGCGATGTAAACTATCAGGCTATAGGTATGACGCTGAGGTGCTGGATGTTTGAAAACTTGACTGATGCTTTCGGGGATATACCTGTGTATGAGGCTTGCCGTGGAGAAGAACAGATATATCATCCTAAGTTTGATTCTCAGCTGGATGTATACAGGTTCATCATTGATTCGTTGGATGTTGCAGGCAAACTTTATCAGCCGGATAAAGGACTTAAGTATAATGACGGAGGCGACAAGATGTACTGCACCAGCGGTACTGATGCCGACGGAATACGCAAGTGGCAGAAGTTTACCAATTCGTTGCGCATGCGTGCCCTTATGAGGGTCATCGACGTGCCTGAACTGAACGCTGCCGCAAAACTTAAAGAGATGGTTGAACATCCTGATGAGTATCCTGTATTTGAGTCGAATGACGACAATGCGAAGGTGCATGTAAGCGGTATCGCTCCTGATGAGGCTCCTATGACACGTCCTTCAGACTTGTCTTCATATAGGTCGCTTTCGGAGTTCTTTATCAACAAGCTTGTTGATTGGAACGACCCGCGTCTCCCTATCTTTGCAAAGAAAGCGACCAATTTCGACGAGAACGGTCAGGAAGTGCAGTCGTACATAGGTCTGCCTAGCGGTTACGACATTGCTCCTTCGTACAACGGTTCTTCTCCTAATGCCACATATCTGGCTACGGCTCCTCAGGATCTTCAGTGTCTGACCTATGCAGAAGTGATGTTTATAAAGGCTGAACTTGCTCAGAGGGGAATTATAGCCGATGATGCCAAAACCCTGTACGAGGAGGCTGTAAGAGCCGCTATTACACAATGGGGCGTAGAGGTGCCGGAGAATTATTTCGACAATCCGGATGTGGCTTACGACGGTACACTCAAACGTATCATGGAACAGAAGTTCTATGCTTTGTTCTTTATCGATTATCAGCAGTGGTTTGAGTACAACAGAACAGGTTATCCTGATGTGCCGGTTGGACCAGGTGTGGACAAAGACGCAAAGATGCCGTTCCGTTTCAAATATCCGGCTATACTTCAGCGCATGAACAGAGAAAACTATCTTGATGCTGTCAAGTCGATGGGCGGAGACGATTTCAGTACTCGTCTTATATGGCAGAAACGCTGATGGACATTATATCGTGGAAAGAGTGTAAGTATGTTTAACGATTAATTTTTAGATGATTTTGATAGCTTTTAATTTGATGGTTTCGATTATGCTGATCTTAGCGGCCGACAGTTATGCACAGGATCTTGCAATGACTGTCAATGATGGAGTGTTGAGCGAAAAATCTGAAGTCAAGGCTGAACCGAAGGCTGAGGCTCCAAAGGCTGAGTTCGTATTTCCGGTTTACGGCGAAATACCTGTTGCAAAGGTTGAGTTTGAAGAAGAGCATTTTCTCGGTGACGCTATTGCTAAGAAATGGAATACTTTCCTGAAAAATTATACAAGAGTTTATGATGTCGAGATTGGACTTACCGACTCTGGAAGCGAGATAAGGAAACCTGCTGTATTCAAGGCTGTCGAACGTGCCAACAGATATGTGAAGAAGGCTTGGCGCAACAAAACGATGGATACGGACAAGGCTGTCACCGTCATGGCTCACATTTTGGATTGTGCCAACGTAATCTGTTTTGACGACAACACAGAGGCATTCGAGAAGAAGGCCAAGGAGGCAAAGACTGGTGAGGAAGTCATTGACTTGTTCAACAGAGTGAAACTTGAGATGATGTAACTATTTTTCAGTAGATTTTTTTAATAATATGAATAGTAAATTATTGGCTTCGGCACTTGTTGTATTGCTCTCAACAGGTGCCAATGCACAAAAGAATGTATTTAAGTTCTCAGGAACAGTAAAGGATTCTGAGGGAAACGGCATAGCAAATGTCGTTGTCAACAATGGCATTGATTTTACCTCTACAGACAAGAACGGCAAATGGGCGTTGACGACTGATACAAATTTATGCAAGTTTGTCAGCATAAGTACTCCAGCCGGATATGTACTCCCGCAACAGAATGGACTTGCACGTGGTTTTTATGCACGTGTAAGCAGGCTTGTTGATGACAAGGATGGCGATTTTGTTCTCGAAAAAAGAAAAAATGCCAGTGATAAGTTCTACTACATATCTATTTCTGACCCTCAGGTAAGAACTGAGGAGAACGTTGAACGTTGGTGCAACGAAACTGTTAATGATTTGAAGGATGTCGTAGATTCACTTAAGCAAAGCAGAGAGGTGATAGGTATGGCTTTGGGAGATTTGGTGTATGACAATATGGGACTTTATGATGATTATGCCACTTCTGTAAGCAATTTGGGTATGACGATGTTTCAGTGCATAGGTAATCATGATTTTGAAAAGAAATATCAGGATTTGCACAACATGCCGCTTGGCTCGCCTGTTTATGGAGAAATGTACTATTACAATTATTTCGGCCCTACTGATTATTCATTCAATATAGGCAAGGCGCATTTCATCACTCTTAAGGATATAAATTATGTCGGTGGCAAACGCTATATCGAGGCACTTACAGGCGCTCAGATAGAATGGCTTAAGAAGGATCTCAGCTACGTACCTAAAGGTTCACTGGTGATTCTCAATATGCATGCGGCTGGATGGAATACCATTGAGGATGACGGTAATGTTCGCAATTCAAAGGAACTGGCAGAGGTGCTGAAAGGTTACAATGTACATGTGTTTACCGGCCATACACACTTCTTTCAGAATAGTATCGTGAACAACAGTCTGTATGAACATAACATCGGTGCGGCCTGTGGTGCATGGTGGAGCGGATGGGTAAACCGATGCGGTGCTCCCAATGGATATATGATTGTTGATGTTGACGGCAATAACGTTAAGTGGCATTATAAGTCCACACGCCGTTACCTCAACCATCAGATGACTGTTTATGGTAAAGGTGCCTTCAGAAAACAGGAAAGCTTCGTAGTTGCAAACGTCTGGGATTGGGATAAGGACTGCAAGGTTGAATGGATACAGGACGGAAAACCTATGGGCAAGATGGAACAGTTTACCGGAGTTGACGAGACTTATGTGGCAGGTCTTAAGAAAACTGACGATGTTACACTGACAAAACATCTTTTCAGAGCTATGCCTTCTGATGGTGCCAAGGAAGTTAAAGTGGTATTTACCAATAGATTCGGCGAAAAATATGAGGAAACAGTAAAATTGAACTGAGATTGGACTATTATTCTGCAGAGAGCTGGCGTGCTGGCGTGCACTGTGCAGCTTCTGCTTTTGGGTGCGGTTCTTCTATGGATAGGAAATCCATTGTTGGACTGCATTTTTATATATAATGGAAGATTGAAAATAATATAAAGAAAGTGCGGAAGTATCGTATTGAATGTTCATTCTTTACGTGCTTCCGCACTTCCTTATTATTGATTCTGTACAACTGCAGGCCTCTTACCATTTGAATCTGTAACCAATCACTTTCCAACCGTCTGTTGTGTTTATTCTGAACTTCACAGAATCTGTTTCTGTGAGAATTTCTGAATATCCTTTCAGCGGTATGCTCATGTAGGCTTCTTCTGTGAACGAAGGAGGGTCGTCCGCTGGTGCTTCGTGCACAAGGCTGATGTGAAGTATGCGTACGCCTTCAGAAGCTGTACTGGTTATGCTGTCCTCGCTGAATGCAAATGCATGCCCGTCGTTAAGCATTGTCGGTATGCCTATGTGAAGGTTTATGTATCCGCCGCTCAACCATGAGGATATGAATTTTACGGGAACAGCTGTGTGCACAGATAGTGCTTCATGAGGTACCGGTGTCGGTGAGAACACATTTGTAAGACTGTAAAGTGTTGCCGTCTGCTCGTCGGTGGTATATACTGCCATGCAGCGGTATAATGTGTCTGGAGTAGACGTTGCAATAGGATTGGTTATTTCCAGTGTCCTTCCATTGTCGGTTATGATGGTAGTTGTATGTGAAGAAGCGTCTGTTCTTATACAAACAATATCGGTGGTAACCGGCGGATATTTGTAGCTGTCGTCATTGCATGACTGTAAAAAGGTCATGCATGCCGGCAGTCCTATTGTTGCCAATACGTGCAGTGTATTCAACTTTCTTTGCATGTATGTGTTCTTATGTACAGCTTCACTCCTTTTGCTTATTTCTCCTTTTCAGCTGCGGCTTTATTAAAGGCCGGGTTTGCATACATGGTAAGTATGCGTTCGCGCAGAAATGCGGTGTCTGGTTCAGGCAGTTCAATCATAGATAGACGTTCGTCGAGATATTTCTTGAATGTTTCTGCCTCTGCTTCTGTGTATCTGTCTGCATACTCTTTGGTGTTGTGGAGCATGTCGGCAGCGGCATAGTTGGCAGGATACAGTTTATATCCAAGATGAATCTGAACATCTATGTGATGAGCTATAGTGTTCAGCAATTCATTTTTAGGCATATCGGAATCAAGAGTGTCCAACCATTCGTTGATGCATGGGGCGGCGTGGTAATGGATGTGCCCCTTGCGTCCGAAAATTCCAATCCTCATATTGTCAAGGTCGTCCTGTTTGCTTTTCTTGAATCCTGGTATGTCGCGCTTCATCTGAAATTCTTTAGCCTTGAGGTAGTCGCACGGGTCATACTCGTAGGAGATTGCGAGAGGTACGATATTCAGACCTTTGAGCCTTTGCAGTATATTGCCTTCACCACCTATTGCCATCATTTTGAGTACGCTTTCCTGAGTACGGTCGTTTGAGTCCTTGGCACGTCCTTCGCGCTGTGCAATCCATATGTTCTCCTTCTTTTCAGATACTGCAAAGTGCATGTATCTTGACATCTTTGCAGATGCCAAAAGAAGCATGCGCGGTGACAGTGAACGCTGTACGATGAACGACTTGTTTATCCTTACAAACTGTCTTATCCACGGTTTTATGAGCAGGTTGTCGCCTATGGCGATTTCTGCCGTGTTGGCGCCGTTGTCTATCAGCAGTGCATCAAGCAGAGCCGAGTCGAGTACAATGTCGCGGTGGTTCGAAATGAATGTATGCGGAGTTGTGCTCAGATCTGCTACAGAAGTGAAATCTCCTTCAAGTCCATTGCTGGCTTTGCTCAACAACTGTTTGATGATAGGGTATACGCAAATAGATTGGAACTCATAAGCGTTTCTGCATTTGCGTATGGTTTCTATGACTTTCTCAATCGGCATATCTTTATAGATGTACCTGAGAGTCTGAATGAACTCTTCGTCTTTGAGCAGTTCGCTCATCTGTTCCGGCATCTCCTCGTCTGTGTAAGGACGTATGTCGTCGAATTCTTCTGGGATAATCATAGATAATTAGGTTTTAGATGGTGTGTTATTTGTTTGCGGCGATATTCTGCTTATTTAAGCTTGTCTTCAATGATGTCTGTAAGTATAGACGTCATGTCGAGACCGGCTGCTTTTACCTGCTGAGGTATGAAACTTGTTTTTGTCATACCAGGAGTAGTGTTTACTTCAAGCAGATTGATTTTTTCAACCTCTTTGCCGTCTTCCATTTCTTTTGTGATGATATAGTCGACACGGATTATACCATAGGCTCCAAGAATGTTGTAGATTGCTTCTGTGAGCTTCTGTACGCGCTGTGTAGTGCTTTCAGAGAGGCGTGCAGGAGTTATTTCCTCTACCTGGCCTTTGTATTTTGCACCGTAGTCGAAGAAGTCGTTGTGTGTTACTACTTCTGTAATAGGCAATACGCGAACACCGTCTTTTGAAGTCTTGTAGACTCCGTTGGATATTTCTGTACCTTTCATCTCAGCTTCTACCATGACTTCCGGACTTTCGTGCATGGCTGCCTTGATGGCCGGCTGTATATCCTCCGGCTTTCTGCATTTTGTGACACCGAAGCTTGATCCGCCTTCGTTAGGCTTGATGAAGCAAGGCAGGCCTATGCGGTTAATAACTTCCTCGTCTGTGACAGTCTGTCCTTCTCTGATGAGCATTGAATTCGAAATTCTTACTCCGAAGCTTTTGAGAAGCTGGTTGAGCATGAACTTGTTGAATGTCAGTGCTTCAACGAGACGTCCGCTGGTTGAGTAAGGTATGTGATAGAGGTCGAAGTAGCCCTGCAGGATACCGTTTTCTCCTGGTGTTCCGTGAATTGTTATGTATGCGAAATCAGGAATGATTTTGTGTCCGTCGATTTCGAACGAGAAGTCATGGCGGTCAACTGGCGCTTTAGTACCGTCGTCGAGATGAACTTCCCAAGTCATTCCTTTCATTTCCAATATGTAAACATTGAATTTTTCCTTATCAATCCAAGAATAAATGCCTTGTGCACTTAAGAGTGAAATATCGTGCTCGGATGAATCTCCTCCGGCGACGATTACAATGTTTTTTTTCATAACTTGTATATGTTTATTATATAACAGTACCTTATTTTTTATATGTATGATATACAGCTTTTTATGCCATACGTCCTGAAATGTAGGTTCTCCATTTATCGAGGAGTGCGCTCATGTCGTCTGGAAGCGGCGAGTCGAACATCATTTCCTTGCCTGTACGTGGGTGTACAAATCCGAGCGTCTTTGCGTGCAGTGCCTGACGTGGACAAGTCTTGAAACAATTTTCCACGAATTGCTTGTATTTGCTGAAGTTTGTACCTTTCAGTATTACGTTGCCTCCATAGCGCTCATCGTTGAAGAGAATGTGCCCTATGTGTTTCATGTGTACACGTATCTGATGGGTACGACCAGTTTCGAGAATACATTTTACTAATGTAACGTAGCCGAAACGTTCAAGCGTGTAGTAGTGTGTGACGGCGTGTCTGCCTATCTCCGATTCTGGAGGAAATACGGTCATGAGCATTCGGTCTTTTGGGTCTCTTGCAATGTTGCCCACAACTGTGCCCTCGTTTTCTTCGATATTTCCCCATACCAGAGCATTATATTCACGTTTGGTTGTCTTATTGAAGAACTGAAGTCCGAGTTTGGTCTTTGCATCGGCAGTTTTTGCGATTACGAGCAGACCGCTGGTATCTTTGTCTATGCGGTGTACGAGTCCTATTTCAGGATTGTTTATGTCGAAATCAGGGTCGTCTTTCAGATGCCATGCTATGGCGTTGAGCAGTGTGCCGTGCCAGTTGCCGAATCCTGGGTGTACCACAAGACCTGGCTGTTTGTTGACAACCATCAAATCTTCGTCTTCGTATACAATGTTCAGCGGAATATCTTCAGGAGTGATGTCGTTGTCGTAATGAGGTCTGTCGAGCATCACTTTTATGATGTCGTATGGTTTTACCTTGTAGCTCCGTTTTACCGGTTTGTCGTTTGCAAGTATAAAACCAGCATCAGCGGCTTTCTGTATTCTGTTTCTTGATATGCCGGCAAGCCTGTCGAACAGAAACTTGTCGACTCTTATCATTTTCTGTTTTTTGTCGACAGGTACTCTGTAATGCTCGTACAGTTGTCCGGTTTCATCGTCATCCTGCTCATGATCCTCATATGCCGCTGCGCTCAGGCCTGTCATCTCTTCGTAAGTCGTAGTCTCTTCTTTCTCCATTTACGATAGATAAAAATGTGTAAGGATTGATAAGTAAATATATGTGGCCTGCCGTATTTTTCAGAAATCAATATCAGCAATCGTGTCCTCGTAGAGTGAGTCTTCGATTTCTAGAGAGTCGCTTTCTCCGGCTCCGGCAACGATAGTTATGGCTCTATCGCGTGATACCATTTCTCCGGTATGAAGGTCTCTTATGCCCTGTTTTATACCGATGACGAAATCTTTAGGAAATCCGTCGACGAATTGGCAAGGTGCGAGTCTGAAGCCCATAGCTCTCAATTTGGCCTCTGCCTCTCGTAGGGAGCTGTTGTTTATCAGGTCCGGCAGTTCAACCAGCGGTTCGCCGTTGAGATTTACGGTAAGATATATTATTCGGCCGCTTTTCACCTCGCTTCCCGAGGTGGGCGTCTGGTCGAGTATTGAGCCTGGTTCAGCAGTCTTGGAATATGTCGAATCTGCAATTACGGCGATTAGCCCTTTGTCTTTGAGTTCAGCCTCTGCATCGTATGCGCTTTTCCCGATTACATACGGAACGCTGATCTTTTCTCCGTGGTGGGTGTATTGATTGAGCAGCTGTAGTCCTAGTAGTGGGAGTCCTATCAGTACCACGGCCATTGCCAATATGTTCATCCAAAAAAATCTGCCGGATTTGCCTTTGAAATAATCAGAAAGAGCCATAAATATAGGTTGTTGGTGTTTAACAGTATTTTTCGCCAAAGTTACTAAAAAAAGCAGAAGTTTCAATCAAACCTCTGCTTTTCATATACTTTGTCTGTTTGAAGCAATTTTTATTTGCCGTGATGCTCGCTTGAAACAGTAAGCTGCTTGCGTCCCTTCTTTCTGCGTGACGACAAAACTCTACGTCCGTTGGCTGTAGCCATACGCTCACGGAAACCGTGCTTGTTGATCCTCTTTCTGTTGTGAGGCTGGAATGTTCTTTTCATCTTGATGTATTTTTTTAGTTATTGTTTATTTCTCTGTCGGCAAAATAGAAAAAGCGCACTGAGCCAGTGCGTATTTTCGTATTCGGCTTGCAAAAGTAGTGATTTTTTGTAAATAACCCAAAGCTTCAAGGCTTTTTACAAATATTTTTTTGCCATTTTATGGAAAAAAACTACTTTTGCATCGTTTTTGGAATTTGTTAATACACAAACCGATAGGTTGATTAAGACTTATAGATAGTATAATTTAATAATAAAAGTATTTATGATTTTAGCAGGAGACATTAAAAAGAACGTATGTTTGCGCATCGATGGAAGAATTTATGTTGTTATCGATTTTTTGCACGTTAAGCCAGGAAAAGGTAACACTGTGATGAGAACAAAGCTCCGCGACGTTGCTGATGGTAGAGTGCTTGAGCGTACTTGGATTGTTTCAGCAAAGCTTGAAGATGTTGTTGTCGACCATCGTCAGTTCCAGTACCTTTATAAGGAAGGCGAAGATTTGGTATTCATGAATCAGGAAACTTTCGAACAGGTTACTATTCCTCGTAACGTCATCACAGGTGTTGACTTCCTCAAGGAAGGCGACGTTATACAGGCTTCTATCGATTCTTCTACAGACACAATTCTTGTAGGTGAAGTTCCTGTAAAGGTTGTTCTCAAGGTTACTTACACCGAACCAGGCCTCAAGGGTGATACTGCAACAAATGCTACTAAGCCTGCAACTGTTGAAACCGGTGCACAGATTCGTGTTCCTCTCTTCATCAACGAAGGCGACCTTATCGAGGTTGATACTCGTGACGGATCTTACGTAACACGCAAGTAATCCTCAACAAGTCTTTTCGCACGTTTCCGGTATCCTTTTGGATATTGCGTGCATAATTAAATATAATAAAGCTGTCCATCACTTATGAACATTGTTCTTGTGAGGACAGCTTTCGTTTTTTATATCTGTTTCTATTTTTATCGTCCGGTTCGTTATTTCGGCAGTTTGAACACCCTGCTTATTTCCTGCATCTGTTCCTGTGTCATTCCGTCAGGAATAAATCCCATATTTCTTGCACACATGTAAATCTGAGCACTCTTGTTGAGGGTGTCGAGCATATCGAATGCCTCCATTACGTCTTCGCCTATTGCGAAAGCTCCATGTTTTTCCCAGAATACCACGTCGTAGTCTTCGTCAATGGACTTTATTGTCGCTTCAGCCAGTTCTATAGAGCTTGGGAGCATATAAGGTACCATGCCAAGGCCTCTTGGACAGAAAGCCTTTGTTTCAGGTATCATTGACCAGAGAATATTTGTCAGGACATCTTTCTTCAAGAATTCTTTGTTGTGGCTCATAGCAACCAGTTCGATAGGGTGGGTGTGCAGTGAAGCCTTATATGTAGAGCCTTTGCCTATCAGATAGTTGTGTACACTCAGGTGCGACGGCAGTTCTGATGTAGGGTTGACAGGATTGTCTGCAATGATAACGTAGCTCTCGCAGTCGTCCAATATTCGTATCACACTGCCGTTTTCCATAGGCCAGCGTGCGAGGTCGCGCATTCTCCTGTTTGTTCCCTTGCAGTAGAAGTAGCAGCCTTTCAGATTAGGCAATGTTGTGCCTATGTGCTTCACTTCACTTATGGCCGGCATGTTTCTTATTTCGTCGTCCACAAGGTCTGTTACGTTTATTGTGATGTTGCCCCCGTTTCTTTCAGCCCAGCCTTTCTGCCAGAGGTAGCCGGCAACTTCGGCCACTTTCATTATTTCCTTTTCAAGAGCAGGGCGTCCGTTAAGAATTGATTCCATTTTTATCTTGTTTTTCTTTTATTTGTTGGTTCTCTAAGTTAGTTGTATGCAAATATACCACTTTCAGCCTGTTATTTCAGCAATTGAGGCAAGAACGACGATACTATCAGTACGACCAGTCCGGCCACGAGTACCATAATGGTCTTTCTGGAGCATCCTTTCCATTCCTTCAATATTATTCCCCATACATTTGAGAAAGTCACGTTGAGTGCCATCAGTATGCACCAGCTGAAAGCTATCAAGACCGGCGATTCAGCAAGGAAACCCTTGCCGAGGCTTAGCCCGAAGAACTGTGAGTACCAAAGCAGTCCCGCCAACGCACAGAACGCAGCATTGTTGCCCCAGAGTCCGGCCTTGCCGTAGTCGCCGAATGTCCTGTTCTTTGCATTCTGATAGAAGCAATACACCGCATTTGTGATGAATCCTCCTATTGTGACCATCAATGTGGCAGGTAAAGTCTTGTATATGTCGGCCGTCTGGTCGCCGAAGTTGAGGTCGGCCCCATATCCAAGTCCGATGCTGAAGCAGGCGCTCATGAAGCCTGCAAGCAAGGCAACGGCAATGCCTTTGGGAAAGTTGAAGTCCTTGACGGCCTCCTTCTTTTCCTCTTCGCTGAGGGTGGAAGCTTTCATGCTTCCTGCAATGCCGATTATGGCGATACCGATGAGCGTTACTACGACTCCGGTTATGACAGGTGCCGTAAGGTCGCCCGTATTGCCAGTAAATATCGGTGTGAGTATTGTTCCCAGTCCGGCACATGTTCCCAGCGCAATGCTTTGTCCGAGCGCCACGCCTAAATATCTCATGGACAATCCGAATGTCAGACCTCCGACGCCCCACAATATTCCGAAGAACAGCGACTGCAGCGATGCAGTGGGATTCCCGGTATATATCTCTATCAGGCTGTGTCCTTCTGGCACGGCTAGCATGGCGCCAAGCAGAGGAAATATGAGCCAGGCAAATACACCCTGCACAATCCAGTAAGACTCCCAGCTCCAGTCCTTAATCTTGTTTATCGGAACATAGCAGCTCGATTGGCAGAAAGCTCCGATTGCTATAATGAGCAGTCCTATAATTATCATTTTTTCTACGCAGCTTTAGTTTAATGTATATGCCCCAATGCCGGCATTGTGCATACGCATCGACAGACACCGGCATTGGGGCATAATATCTTTTTTCTACTATCTCTTAGATGTTACTTCAGCTTCGTATTTCTCCACCTCTGGTATGAATGTTTCACCCACTGGAACATTGTTTCTGAGACAGAACTCATCCCATACAGCATTCCAAGGGAGCGACTTGCTTTCCTCAAGTAGGGCAAGACGTTCGAACAGCTGGTTGTTGAGCTCATATTTGCGCAATGTCTCGAGCGGTTCAAGCAAAGCCTGGAGCAGACACTTCTGTGTGGCGCGCGAACCGATGACGTAAGCACCTATTCTGTTGATTGATGCATCGAAGTAGTCGAGTCCGATGTGTACACGGTCTAGAGCATCGCATCTGATGATTTCCTTGCACAGTTCGAGCGTGTCGTCGTTCATGATGGTTACATGGTCAGAATCCCATCTTACCGGACGGCTTACATGGAGCATTATTTCAGGAGTGTAGAGCAGGAGAGAAGAAATCTTGTCGGCAACGATTTCCGTAGGGTGGAAATGGCCGGTGTCGAGCGTGACAATCTTCTTTCTGCTGGTGCCGTAGCCGATGTAGAAGTCGTTCGAGCCGACGGTGTAGCTCTCCAGACCGATACCGAACACCTTCGATTCTATGCAGTCCTTCATGTGCTTGTATTCCTTCTCGAAAATCTTGTCAAGCGAATCCATGAGCAGTTCGCGGTAGTACAGTCTGTTGACGGTAAGGTCCTTGCTTCCGTCGTGCACCCAAAGGTTCATTATGCATGGGTCATTCTGTGCTTTTCCCATTTCCTCGGCAATGGCACGGCATCTCTTAGTGTGTTCAATCCAGAAGTCACGTATGGATTTATCAGGATTGGCCAGTGACAGACTGCCGCTTTTCGGGTGAGAGAAAGATGTGGAGTTGAAATCCAACTTCATGTTGTGTTCCTTTCCCCATTCAATCCATCCTGCGAAATGCTTAGGCTCAACTTGGTCGCGGTCGACAAATTCACCTCCGAATTCACCGTATATCTCGTGCAGGTTCAGACGGTGGTTGCCCGGTATCATCGATGCCGCCTTGAGAATGTCCTGTCTGAGCTCATCGATGTTTCTTGCTTTTCCTGGATAGTTTCCTGTTGCCTGTATTCCGCCGGTGAGGTCGCCTCCGAGATTCTCAAATCCTGTGACGTCGTCAGCCTGCCAGCAGTGCAGGCTGAGCTGTATGTTCTGCAGTTTTGCTATCGCTTTTTCTGTGTCAACACCAATGGCCGCGTAGCGTTCCTTTGCCACTTCATAGGCCTTGTTAATCAATTCCTCTTTCATGTTTTTTTGAAGTATTAAGTTATAAAGTTTTTATTTATTGGTTAAATGTCTTCTCTGTATACGCTCAGATATTTCTCATAAGCGCAATCCCATTTTTCTTTGTCCTCAGGCATATATTTCTGGAGTGATACCGAATTTGCAACTATGTTTCTCATTGCAAACATGTCTTTCACCATGCCCGAAGCCTTGGCCTGCATGAGAATGTTGCCTATGGCCGTTCCTTCCACCGGTCCGCAGACCACCGGCATGCCGATGGCATTGGCCGTGAACTGCATCAGGTATTTGTTGTATGTACCTCCGCCAATGACATGCAGCTTGTCGATGCTGAATGGTGCAAAATCCTTCAGGTAGGCCATAACCTGCCTGTATCTCATGGCAAGGCTCTCGAATATGCATCTGCTTATCTCCTTGTAACCTTCTGGCACTTTCTGGCCGGTTGTTCTGCAGTAGTTCTTTATGGCTTCAACCATCGACTCCGGATTTGCAAAGCACGGTGAATCCGGATTGATGAAGTATGTGAACTCTTCGGCCTCAAGGCTGTCGCGATTTATCTGGTCAACGTTGGCCGGTGCGTCTTTCCATTCCTTCCTGCACCTTTCGAGCAACCACATTCCGCATATGTTCTTCAGGAATCTTGTAGTGCCTTCTATGCCGCCTTCGTTGGTGAAGTTCTTAGCGAAACTTTCATCGCTGATGATGGCTTTTTTTGTTTCAATGCCCAGAAGCGACCATGTGCCGCAGCTGAGGTAGGCAAACCGTTCGTTTTCAGCCGGAACGGCCGCTACGGCAGAACCTGTGTCGTGGCCGGCTACGGCAACGACGTCTACAGGACCAAGGCCTGTGATTTTCTGTACCTCCTTAGTCAGAGTCCCAACCTTTTCGCCAGGGTTGACATATCTGCCGAACAGTTCTTCTTTAAGGCCTATGGCGTTTATGAGTTTAGAATCGATTTTCTTAGTTTCAGGATTCAGCATCTGGCTTGTAGACAATATGGTATACTCGCATACGGCCTCGCCTGTCAGCATATATGTAAGTGCGTCAGGCATGAACAATATTCTGTCGGCTGCTTCAAGTGCCGAATCGTGATTCTTGCGCATTGTCGAAAGCTGGAACAGAGAGTTGAAATTCATGAACTGTATGCCTGTCCTTCTGTACACCTCTTTCTTGTCTATCAGCTTGAAATATTCGTCCATGGCGTTCGCTGTGTGCGGGTCGCGGTAGCAGTATGGAGTGCGCAGTATTCCGCCGTCCTTGCCAATGCATACGAAGTCTACGCCCCAAGTGTCGATTCCTATTGACTCAATCTTTATGTTTTCTTGAGCCACGATTTTCAGACCGTTTATGATTTCGTTGTACAGTGCATATATGTCCCAGAAGAAATGTCCTCCGGTCTGAATTATGTTGTTGGGAAATCTTGTTAGTTCACGTTGTGTAAGTTTTCCGTCAGCAATGGAGCCGAGTATGGTCCGTCCGCTGGTTGCGCCGAGATCGACGGCAAAGAAATTCTTGTTTTCCATTTTCTTGCATTAGATGGTAATTGGTGAATTTTGTTGTGGAGCTTGTCGTTTTCTCCATATTTATTTATTGGTTTAGGCATGCACTAATGCCTTGTATGGCAGGTGCAGGTCACAGACTTTTGTTTCTGTGCGTCCAAATATAGTAAAAATACAGATAAGAGATGCCCATTCAAGTTTTTTTAAACTTATGACATCGATTTATTAGTAATGAAAAAAATATGCCGGGCCAAAAATCTCATTTGGCCCGGCATTATTGCATGTGAAAAATGTTTTGTTTACTTCTTTGCAATCTTGTACATCATGAATGTCTTTGCAGGTATGGACACGTTCATTGTGTTTCCGTTTACTGTAAGTTCAGATGTCTTGGGTACGTACTTTTCAGGATTGTCGAGCGTATTGTCGCCGTCCATGTTGTCGGCGCTGTACGAAGTCTGAGTTCCAGTGTAAGTGCCTTTGCTCTTCAGTCCCTTCAGATTGAATGTTACTGACTGAGCTTCGTTGCCCGTGTTGACAATCTTTATGATGACGTCTTTGCTGTTCTTGTCGAATACTGCACTTGCAAACAGACCGTTCTGTCCTTGCTGGCCGCTTACAGGTTTGTCGTCCATTGTGAGCTTCAGCACGTTTGTACCCTTGTTTGTAGCGTACATCTGCTGTACGTAGTAAGAGCATGTCTTGAACGAACGCAGGTTGTCGTACCATATAAGGTCCGGTCTCCACTGCCATCCGTCTACATGTGCGAACAGAGGTGCATAAGTTGCCATTTCCACAACGTCGGCGTTGCGCTCAAGTCCTGTCATGAATGCGGCTTCGTAGAGCGCGGCTTCGAAGTGGTTCCACTTCTTTCCGCTTCCGTGGCATGCATATTCTCCGGCAAAGACCTTTGTGCCCTTGCGGTCGTAGTTGTCGTAGCGTGAACCCTGGCTGAGGAACCACTGCTCGTTTCTGTAGAAGTGCTCGTCCACGAGGTCAACCTTAAGCTTTCTCATTTCAGGCCACAAGTAGTCGAAGTCCTTGCCTTCAGAGTTTGGACCTGAAGAACCGATGAGCTTGATGTTAGGATATTTCTTTCTTACCTGTTCAACGAAAGGCTTCAGGTTTTCAGGATATATTTTGCCCCACTGCTCGTTGCCTATAGCCACGAACTTGAGGTTGAAAGGTGCCGGATGTCCCATGTCGGCACGGAGCTTTGCCCATTTGTTCTTTGCTGGGTCGCCGTTGGCAAATTCGATGAGGTCGATGACGTCGTCGATGTACGGCTGGAGGTCTTTCACTGCAACGTGCTTGTCGCTTCTTTCCGAACCGTTCTGATATTCGCACGAGAGACCTACGTTGAGCACCGGAAGCGGTTCGGCACCGATTTCCTCAGAAAGAAGGAAATATTCGTAGAATCCTAGGCCGTAGCTCTGGAAGTAGTCAGGATAGAGCCTGTGGGCGAAAGTGTAGTTCCAGCGGTTCTCGTTGAGCGGTCTGTTCTCTACAGGACCTACTGAATTTTTCCACTGGTATCTGCTGGCGAGGTCTGTTCCTTCGACGATACATCCACCTGGGAATCTGAATACACCCGGGTGCATGTCGTAGAGAGCCTGAGCAAGGTCTTTGCGCATGCCGTTCTCGTGTCCTTTCCATGTGTCTTTAGGAAACATGCTTATATGCTCAAGGTCTACATAACCTCCTCCTGCGTGCATGAGTCTGAGTGTACCTCGTTCAACTGTCTTTGTCGCTTTGAGTACGAGTTCGTATTTCTTCCATTCCTTAGATGTGACTTTGAGGGTCTGTTCGGCAAACTGCTGGCTCTCGTCCATGGAGTGAGGGTCGCACAGCGATACTCTCACACTCGCTTCCTTGCCGTCGGGTACGCGTGCCCACACGCTGAATCTGTACTCCTCGCCGTTCTTGTAGCCTATGCCGAAGAATCCCTCGTTCTCCAGTCCAGACCTCTTTTCCCTATGTCCTGAATATCCTATTCTTACATAGTGTGGATTCTTGTCGAACGGTCCGTCGTCCATCAGTTTTATATTTCCGAAAACTTTCCATCCCATATAGTGGTCTGGGAATTCGAAAGAACGGTTCTTTACAAGTTCTCCGTAAAGTCCGCCGTCGGCCGCAAAGTTGATGTCTTCGAAGAATATACCATACATGGTAGGCTGTACGGTAGCTCCCAACTTAGACGTGTTTACGTCTATCGTGTTGGTTGCGGTCTGTGCACTGATGCACGCCGCAATGCCGAATGAGGCTAGAAGTGTGCCTAGTCTTTTCATGTTTCAAATAGTTTTATGTTTGTAATCGATAGTTTTTTACGGTATTAGGGGTATTGGCCTATAATACAATGTGTGTTCCGAACTTACGGGTCGGAAAAACTGTTTACATCTCAATGTATCCAGCATAAGTGCAAAAATACTATAAACTGCACAAATTTCAAATCTGAATGCAGTTTTTTGTTTATCAAACGGCATATATGAAAATTACGAGGGCTCGCAGTGTATCCTGCGAGCCCTCGTAATCTTAATTGTGAGCCCTCGCGATTCTCATCGCGAGCCCTTGCAGACGAATCTGTAGTGCCCTGACAGGACTTCTACTTTGACATGTCTGCCGTCGCCTTCGACTTCTGCCTTGCAAATGTCTGCGTCTTTGAGAGGCAATCCGCTTTCGCTGACAAGGTTCATGTCGGATGCCGGCAGAAATATGTCGGCTTGGGCGTTGGCCGGTATCATGGTTTCTACTTCTATACTGTTCCCTTTCTTTTTCCAGTTGCATGTGATTTCACCGTATGGTGATTCGTACGATGTCGATGCATTGTCCACACCGTCTACTATTTGCGGACTGATGACAATGTTTTTGTAACCGCATGATTTGTTGTCCTGCCTTATTCCTCCTAGTCCGCCGAAGAACCATTCCATGAGATGGCCGAGCATGCAGTGGTTGTTCGACACGAAGCCGTAGGCCTGCCATGATTCTGTCAGAGCTGTTGCACCGTAGGCCAGCTGCCAACCGTAGCCTGGAACATCATATTTGGTGTTCATCTTGTATATTATTTCTGCATCGCCGTTGTCTTCAAGTACCTGAAGCAGGTATCTGTAGCCGATATCGCCGGATGTCAGAGCGTAGTTTCTCTTGCGTATGTCGTCAAGCAGGTTCTTGTATACAGCATTGCGCTCAGAGTTGTCGACCAATCCGAAATACAGTGATATGGCATTGGCTGTCTGGCTGTTGCGGTCGTAATATTGTTTCTGTGAGTTGTAGAACTTCATGTTGTAGGCTTTTTTGATTTCTTCAGCCTGTTTTGTGAAAGTCTTCACATCGTCTTTTCTGTCCAGCAGTTGTGCCATTTTGCACATCAATGTTGTGTCGTAGTAGTACATTGCTGTAGCTGTAACGCCGTTTGACGTGAGTTGGGCATATCCTGGATTGTTCGGTCCAAGGTCGTACCAGTCGCCTAATCCGTATTGTATGATTCCTCCTTCGGCCCTTGATGTCAGATAGTCAAGATATCTTTTCATGTCTTGGTAGTAGGTCTCGATAAGTCCGGTATCTCCATACCAGCGGTAAACGTACCACGGAAGTATTATGAATGCGCTTCCCCACTCGGGCGAGTCCTCGAAGCCTCCTGCAAAGCGTACGTATTCGGGGGCTATTGATGGTATAGTTCCTCTTTCTGTCTGCGAGTCTTTCATGTCATTCATGATTTTACGGTATAGGCCGTCGAGCCCGTAACGGTAGTTCATGGAGTACATCATCAGGTGTGCCACTTCGAGCCAGCCGAGCTTTTCGCGGTGCGGACAGTCGGTGAGTATGCTGGCCATATTGCTCCTTATGGCCCAGTCGATAAGGTCGTATGTCTTGTTGAACATCGGCATGGAACAGCTGAAATGTCCATATTCTTCAGCGGAACTTGTTGTGTGCATGCCTGTTACTTCCAAGTTGGATAAATCGGCGTCGCCTGACGCTTCGATATATCTGAATCCGTAGTATGTGAATTGCGGATGCCACGATTCCACGCCTTTCCCGCTCAATGTGTATTTCCAGTAATAAGGGCCACCGGAGGCATTCTGGTTTACCGTACTGTCGCTGTTGAGCAGTTCACCTGGTTTAAGGATAATATGCTGTCCGCTCTTGCCTCGTATCTTGATGCCGACAATTCCAGAGAAGTTCTGGCCGAAGTCGAAAATCCAGCTGCCTCTGCTGTTTCTGTATTTCCTTACGGTAGGAAGCTGATTCCTTACCATTAATGGCGGAGATTGTTGATGACGCATTTGGGCTTTGTTTGCTGATGTGACAGGTGTACTCCAATTGCTGTCGTCGAAACCTTTAAGTTTCCATGTCTCAGGCAAGATGCGTGCGTCGAAATCTTCACCTCCGTAAATGCTGGAGTAGGTGATAGGGCCCGGACATGTCTTCCAGCTTTTGTCGGTGACGATGGTGTCTGATGTGCCGTCGTTGTATGTTATGCATATGAAAGTGCGGAGCTTAGGTGCTCCGTAGGAAATGAGCTGTTTGAAATAGCGTTCGCGCGGAACGTTGTAGAACCCATTGCCTAGCATGGCGGAAAGAACGTTCTCGCCCTGGTCCAGCATTGTTGTTATGTCGAACGTTGCGTATAGTATTGTTTTTGAGTATTGTGTCCATCCTGCATCAAGAAAGTTTGTGCCGACCTTTTGCCCGTTGATGAAAAAGTCGAAATGGCCTAGGCCGGATATGTGGGCAATGGCCTCGCGAACCTTCTTGTTTACGGTGATGCTTTTACGGAATACCGGTACGCGGTAGTTGCCGACCATTCGTCTGCCGATTTTTGATTCAACTTCTGGAGAGTGTATTCCTGGAAGCAGACTTTTGTCAGAATCATCGTTTTCGAGTGCAATCCAGCAGGAACCGTTCCAGTCGGCCTGATTGTACATGCCGGTTATGAAGGTTGCTGCCTTGCTCCATTCTGATGCTTTGTGTTTTTCATTCCATACTTTTACCTTCCAGTAATACTTTGTAGATGACTTTAAAGGTGCACCTTCGTATTTTACCATGACCGATTTTTCAGAACGGCATCTGCCTGAGTCCCAGATGCATCCTTTTCCTGAATTCAATTTTTCACGTGAGTCGGCAACAAGAATTCTGTATGCCGTTTGCTTGAAACCTCTGAGCTCGGACGTGATTTTCCAACTGAAAGATAGCGACGTTTCGTCTATCCCTGCTGGAGCGTGTCCGCCGTTGCATGATGTTTCGTAGATGCTGAATGCCGCTTTGGCTGCAGCTTCTGCAGACATTGTGATAAATGCTGCCAGAATGATGATGAGCCGGAATGTTTTCATTGTAAGACTTTTGCGGTTTGTTGTATGCATATGGTGTTCGTTAAGGTATTCTCTTGTTTACCCGGGACTGCTGCAATGTTTGTCCGTAACGTTTGTGCAAATATATCTCAAATGAAAGCGTTGTGCTTGTATTTTCTGATGCTGGTATTTAGCTTTTTGATATTGTTTATTGTGTTGGGAGGTCTGGTTGTTCTTCTTTCTTTGTTGTTCGGCGCATGTCATACCGTTGTCTGTAGTCTGAGGGTGTAGTATGGGCCAGACGTCTGAAAACAGTAGTGAAATATGCTGTACTGCTGAATCTGAGCCTGTAGGTAATCTCCTTTATGCTCATGTCTGTTTCGGCAAGCAGTTCCTTGGCCTTTTTTATTCTTAGTGAAAGTATGTAGTGTATCGGAGATATGCCTGTATAGCTCTTGAAACTTTTCCTGAACCATGAGTAACTCATGTTTACTTGTCTGGCAATGTCTTCCGGCGATATGTCTGATGTTATGTTTTCTCTTATTATGGCCTGTGCCTGACGTATTGACCTTGACTGGCTGTTTATGTCGGATGTAGAGTTCTTGTCGTAGTATAGTGTCAAAGCAAGTATCATTTCTGCTGTGCAGGCAAGGACGTTCTGATACATCGGCTGTTCGCGTTCAGCAATGTTGATGGCATTTATGAACATGTCGACGATGTCGTCTCTTATGCCGATTCTGAATATATCCTTGTTCAGCATTTCTTTGGAAAAGCGCATTTTCATTATGTCTCCGTTGAATCCAATCCAATATTCCTGCCAGCCTGTCTGGGCGGCAGGCCTGTAGCTGTGCCATACTCCAGGCTTGAGGAGAATCATGTCGCCTTGCTTTATCTCGGTTGCTTCTGCCGGCGATTTGTAAAATCTGCCTTTGCCTCTGGATATATATATGAGCTGATAGCTGTTGATTATTCTTCCTTGTGCAACGTTGAAGTTGAAATTGTCTGGGTGGCCTTTTGGGGGATATTCTCCGTATTGAGCCGGTATATCTGTGCATCCAAGTGTGTCAACTGTAATGCCCCATGCCTTGTTGAATTCGTTTGCTACAAAATAGTGTTTTGCGTTGCTCCTGCTCATATATATATCGCTTGATTGTTTTTTGTATTCTGTATTTATATATATGAGAAAAGGATACAGCATGTGTCAAATGCAGTATCCCTTTCTCTCTGGTTGTTGCCGTTCGTTGTCGGATGTTGCTTTTTAAGCAGTGCCGGGCGACGGCTTATTTTGTTACCTTGATTGTTTCGTTGGCTTTACCGCATTTTATAGACAAAATGTATATGCCTTTTGGCAGTTCGCTGTTTCTTCTGAAGTATTCTTCTACGTTAGAATATTCTGTCGTGAACTTAAAGAGCGATACGCCATTTATGCTGGTTGCTGTTACTTCAACAATGTCGTCTGATTTGATTTCGGATATGCCTGTCGATACTTTTATGAACAGCAGACCTTCGCTTATGCGGCTTGTGTCCCATTCCAGTCCTGCAGGGAGCTCCTCAAGCGCAAACTTCGGCGTTCCGCTGAAGGATGTGCATTCCCAAACTCTAATTGAATCGCCTGCTTTAGGTGTGTAGACTGAAGACAGTGACAGTTTGATGGTTCCGTTCATGGTCAGTTTGCTTACACCCTTGATGTGTGTGCCTCCGTTGTTGGATGCAGTTGCACACATTCTCATGGCTATCATGTAGGTAGAATTTGCACCGAATGTTACCGGCTTGTTGTTGAACTCGATATATCCGCTTGCTGAAGTCGCAGTGATACCTATCTGGAGATTTCCGTTGATGGTTGTTGACGAGTTGCTGAGCGGTGTGCCAGTCTTGGTGACACCTGAAAGAGTCGTTCCTTCGTTGACCTTCAGTATGCCTGAGCCGAGAGTTCCTCCGCTTGACAGTGACAGTTCGCCTTCGCTGATTGTTGTTGAACCGCTGTAGCTGTTGTCTGATGCAACTGTCATCTTGCCTTCACCGGTCTTTACGAACGACGAGCCGTTTCCGGTGATTGTCGCTTCAAGTCTGAAGTTGTCTTCATTTCCGATTTTCCATGTGTTGTTGTCGCCTCCAAGCGTGCCTTTGCCTGTCACTTTGGCTATGGCAAATGTCTTGGCCGTATTGGTAACGCGTGAACCGGAACTTAGGTCGAGGGTAGCATAAGGCATACCGTAGCTGTTGTCGAATGTGAAATCGCATCCTGACGCGGTCGTGGCTTTCAGTGTTCCCTTGAACTGTGACCAGTTGCCTTTCAGGTAACTGCGTACCCATGGGAGATAGATTGTCAGGGTTCCTTCACCTGTCAGCGAACCTTTGTAGTCGCATCGGCTGTCGAGTCTCCATGTTGCGCTCTTGTCTTTCGGTACGTAGATGTTGGCATTTGATGTGCTGTATGAACCGTTGCCGTCAAAATCCTGCAATACACCGCCTTGAAGCTCATAGTTGCTTGTGGCAGAGATGCCGTCGCTGCCTATTGCAAGTGTTCCTGCTTTTACGATTATCTTCTTGAGTGAACCATTTGAGTTCAGCGAGAGTCGGCCGTTGCCTTCTTTTGTAAGCACATCGCCGGAGAATGCTTTGTCCATTATGAAGTCGTAGTTTGACTTTATGGTTCCGCCTCCTTCTCCGATTTTGACAGGTGAACTGAGCTGTATTGCGGCTGTGGCTTCAAGAGTTCCACCGTTTTCTATAACGAATTTGTCGGATTCTGTAGTCACACCTCCGAGGTTGCCTGTGGCGTTGTACTGGTTGGCGAGTGCCTTGACTTTTACGGTGCCGCCGCTGATGGTGTTTCCACCGGTGTAGCTGTTTACTGTATTCATCGTGAGTGTGCCTTCGCCTGACTTGTGCAGCGCTGCAGTGCCGGATATGCTGCCTGTTCCGTTGAATGTGTAATCCTTAGAACTGTTGACCTCAAATATTCCTGGCGTTACATCTTCGTTGATATTTACGTCGAAGACTGATGCTTCGTCGTTGAAAGTGATGTTGTCGCCTGTTACGAATATGTCTGCTTCATTTGTTTCTTTGTTCTTGAAGTTCTCGCTCTGAGCAAAATCCCATACGTTGCTTGATGCACCTGTCCAGATGGTGCTTGATGCTGTTCTGAGTTCTTCAACCACAAGATAAAGATTGTTGCCGTCGGATTCTATATGGTGCTTTACACCGTCAATGCCTTCAATGGTGAATATGCTTGTGTCGATGTCGGACAGATTGCCTATTGTGGCAATAAGATATCTGCCTGGCGCTGGCTTTTCAGCACCTTCAAGATTGTGCTGAACGAATTCGATGACAGGTGTTGTGTATTCTGGTGCGATGTTCCAGTTGACGCTTCTGAGTGACATTGTTCCTGCATCTACAACGTCGGCAGATATGTCTTCTGAATAGATGTCTATTACGAGGCGTGAGCCGAAGTCCATATCGAGATTGTCGACCTGTACGCGTCCTTTGTTCTGGCCTCCAGGGCAAAGGCTTGACCCGTATTCCATCTTTATGCCGTTCTTGAAGATACCGCCGTTGGTGTTGAGTGTGGAGAATCTGTTTAGCCATACGTGGCTTTTCTCCATAGTTCCGTCGAAGTTGAGGGTTCCGGCCCAGATGTTTGTCTCACCTGTATATGTTTCTGTGACATTAGGCAATGTCAATATGCCGTCTCCCTGTTTGATAAGGCGCATGTCGCCTGTGAATGCTCCTCCAGTAAGTGTGCACGTGAAGTACTGAGTCGTTATATTGTTGTTGTCGTCGTGGCCTTGTACCCATGAAGGTGCATTGATTGTCGTAATGTATGGAGATGCTCCGTCGGCAACGTTTACTGTTATATCTCCCGTTTCGTAGATAAGCATATGCTTGTCGTTCGAGCTGGCATCAATGGAACCTCCGTTGCCGACAAGCGTTCTTCCGTTGGTCATGATTGGTGGAGGGGCGATTGTTATACCTTCAAGCTTTCCGAGGAAATAGCTTGTATGAGGAGGCTGGTTGTATCCGCACATCTGCCACATTACGCCTTGCCTGTACTGCATGTCGTGAAGCAATGTGTAGTTGCGCCATTCGGTAGGTATCGTAGTCGTATAGATTCTCAGCACTCCGCTGGTTTCATCGCGCAGCACAACTTCTTCACGCCAGTCTCCGAAGAGGTCTGCCTGCAAACATGCTGTGCCCTTCGAACCGTTGTTCGTAAGTGCTCCTGTAAATGTTGTTATGGCATCCCAGCTTCCGTATTTTACGATGCGTGGTTCATAGCCTACATTGTTTGTGCAATTGGTGTAGTTGAAGGTTTCTTCGCAGAGGTCTCCGTCCCAATATATGCGGAAGTTTTGATCCATACCGGTTTTGGTTCCTCCAGAGATTGTCTTATAGTTGACGCAGCTTATGACGCCTGATGAGTGGGCTGATGCCGCTATGGCACCAGGGTATAGTTCGGTGAATTTGCCGGCTATGGCACGTCCGTCATCGTTTCCTCCGGCTTCTCTGAAGAGAATCTTGCTGGTTGTTGCATCTCTATAGTTGTTGCTTGGGCTGGACTCGTTGCAGGCAAAGATTTCCTGACCGTGTCGGTATGGGTCGAGGTCGGAACAATGCTGTGCATCACCGTGTCCAAGACCCGTCGTGCTCAGACCATGGCCGTTGTCGTCGATGACCATGGAACCGTAGACTATTTCATCTCGTCCGTCCCAATCAACATCGGCTATGCCGTAGTTGTGGTAGCCCTGACCGAACCATTCGCCGCTTAGAGGACTGTTCCATCTCCAACGGAGATTCAGCTCGTGGCTTGACGGGTCGACGTCGTATGCAGCCATGATGTGTTTTGTATATATGCCTCGTGCAAGGAATATGCTCGGCTTCTTGCCGTCAAGATATGGTGCTCCGAAGAAGTATTTTGAAGAGCGGTGTCCGTAGGCATCACCCCAGTCTTCGGCCTTGCCTCTTGCCAGAGGATATGGGATTACCTGATAAGGCTCGCCGGTTTCACCGTTAAGATAGAGAAGAAATTCATCCCCCGTGTTTGTATAGGTCATGTTGGCTGAGTGTGAAACGGTGTTTCTTGTGTTGACTGACATGCTTCCAACGTTTGTCGTACCGTTTTTGTGATGTACAATCATGCCGTCGGCTCCTCTGAGCACAACCTCGGCTTTACCGTCTTCGTCCCAGTCGAAAGCTACAATGTTGGTTTCAACTTCACTGCCGCTGACCATGTTCGGTCCGCAGTCTATGCTCCACAGCTTTGTTCCGTCGAGTTTGTATGCTTCCAGTTGTGTGTAGGCGGAGTCATTTTTTACAGGGTATAGGTCGGCGGCATCCTGGCGGTTGAATCTCTTCACTATGAGTTCCATCTCGCCGTCGCCGTCAAGATCTGCCGCGCTGACATCGTTCGGCTCATACCATGAAGTGATGTCAGTGCCTCTTCTGGAGAATATTTTCTGCAATTTCACTTCCATGTAGTTTTTTGTCCATGGAGCAGCTTCTTTACATTGTTCCTGCTCTTTGCCTCGCACAACGGCACTTACAGTGTATTTGTTTCCGGATGTCCCGCTTTCGTCTGTGAAATTGGAAGCTTTTAGCGGAGTTTCGTTGAGGCGTTTGCCGTCGCGGTAGACATTGTATTCTACATCGTAGTATTCCTCACCTAGTATACGCCAGCTTAGGAATACTCCATTTGTGGTCTTTACAGCTGTAAGTCCACGATCAAGTGACTCCATCTTGCGCTGTGACCATCCCGACACGCAAAATGACGTCATGAGAAGTAGTAATAGAACTTTTTTCATAAGATTGGTGTTTTTATGTGTATTTGGTTTGAATTTGTGCGTTTCATAAATGCCGGCTAACTCAGCATTTTTTGTTTTTCCGCAATAAAGATACGAGTTTTTCTCCATATTAGGCTCGACTAAATATTTTTTATATGAACGTATGATGCATTTTTTACGGTTCAGGCTTAACCTTCAGTGTTTGCATTTGCAAGAAAATTCATTAAACGGTGTTTTTCTTGTATGATTATGCGAATGAATATTTATGTGCTGTTTGAATGGATATGCTGTTCTTGCTAAGAAAAAAATTGTATTGTAGTATGTTAAAAATACATGCATTTTGCTTCAAATGACCTCTTATGGGGCTTTTGTTCCTTTTTACAGTGCTGGTCTGGACTTTTAACTTTGGATATGAGTGGACATATTTTGTGGATAAGACGCCCAAAAAGGTACTTATGACGCCTTTTTATGTATACAAAGGTTAAAAAATGAATAAAACCTCTTTTTGTGATAAAAAAGAGTACAATATCTTGTGATGGAATAAATAAAAAATGTACTTTTGTAGTCGTTAGCGAAACGGAATGATTTATTCATATCCTTGACGCTTGAAAATAGATAAGTGAGCCGTATTTATATTATACGATATAACTATAATAGAATAGTTCTTCGTAAATATTTAGAAATATAATTTTCATGGGACGCGCTCATTGTTGCAACTTGCTGTTTTTATAATCTTTTTAGTTGTGCAATGAGATTATGTCGTGAGACATGGGCCCAACCCCCAAATGTAATTATTAAAATTCACCCTGCTGTTCTTGCGTCGTGACGACGCGGGGACAGTTTTTTTTATGTCTTCATTATTTGTCTTGTATGGCTGTTTTGAGCTATATTTGTAAATGATGGCTTTGTATAACCTTTTTATATATTGAAATATTATGACTGAAGTTTGTGGCAATTTGTCCTTCCGAAGGATGAAGTCGGCCGTTGACCCGTTTTTTGAGAACTTTTCAAGATTGTTGACGTCTTCTTTTCCTGAAAATGAAAGGAGACCTATGTCGTCGCTCAAGGATATCATGGAAAAAGAGGATAGGGCTCGTTGCAATGTGGTTTTGATGGATGAAGTATTTGTCGGCATGTTGCTTTATTGGAACTTTGTCGACTTTGTTTATGTCGAATATATAGCTGTGGACCCTGATATTCGAGGAGGCGGTTTGGGAGCTCGTATATTGTCGCTCTTGAAAGAAACGGCTGGAGTGCCTTTGGTGCTGGAGGTGGAACCGCCGCACAATGATTTGGCTAGGAGAAGGATCGGCTTTTATGAAAGGAATGGTTTTGTACTTCTTGATGAACCGTATTTTCAACCTTCGTATGGTATGTTGCCTGGTTTGGAACTAAAGCTTATGTCGTCAGGTAAACTGAGACGGAACATACCCTCTGTCATAAGTGTTATACATGAGAATGTGTATGGCGTGAAGGGGAAAGAAAATGAAGCTTGACTATTTTATACATAAAAAAACAGCGGCGCTCCTATTTCGGGATATTCAGTAAATGTCCCTAAAACGTAATATGGCATATAAAGTCGATAGAGT
>ENA-UONW01001244-UONW01001244.1-human-gut-metagenome-genome-assembly--contig:-CS52-NODE-1244-length-32119-cov-5.998285_pt1 | contig 32119 bp, 16 predicted proteins | sample MGYA00242463_ERZ724010 | MGnify/ENA metagenome assembly ERZ724010 | reverse complement strand
TGATATTATAATGGATATGAAAAAGTATTTGTTGTTATTTTTGCTTTATTGGGGGAGCGTGTCCGGTTTACAGGCCCAACAGCGTCTTTCCCAACTCGATTTGACGCGTTCGTCTCAGACCTATGGTACACCGGTAGTGGGCAAATCCGTAACGGGTGAAGAAGCTTTTGTTGCCGGGGAAAAATGTGCAGATCCGGTAGGCGTTTACACAGAAAGTATCATCCGTATCAACGTCAAGGGATATGGAACGAAGTTGTCAGGGAAGATTGGTGTGGCCGATTCACGGATAGATTATGGCGCACCTGATATTACGGCTTCACCACAGCCGGACGGTACCCGTGTATTTTTCCGTAAAGTGGGTGACCGTAAATTCCTGGCCGGTGTGGAGGATAAGGACCGGACCATGAAGAAGGGAGTGGTACTGTTCCGAGTATTGGGTGACGACAAGGAACTTTTCGCCCAAAAAATGACGGCTGGCGAAAAGATGAAATCGCTGGATGTAGATATCAGTAAAGTGAAGAAGCTGGAACTTCGTGTGGAAGACGGTGGGGACGGTCCGAGTGGTGACTTTGCGGTATGGTCAAATGTTACTGTGGCTTATGATGTCCATCAGGCATCGGCCATATCGACTGAGGCAATCGGTGCAGGCGAAGGAGTTTCGGCCGAAAATTGGGCGAGGATGTCTGCCAAACTGAAGGATTTGCCGGTAGCCGGTTATCCTTCAATGCCACGTAGTGCGGAAGACTGGCTGCTGGATTCTGACGGATACAAGGCAGAAGTGATGGCCGCCCGTGACGGTAAATCCATTGTTCTGACCAACGGGCTGACGGCCCGTGTGTTCCGCATCACTCCGAACCTGGCGACGGTTGACATCGTCAACCAGATGTCCGGCGAGAATATGCTGAGGGCCGTGAGCGGTGAGGGCGAACTGGTAATCAACGGGGAGAAATGGTTTTTGGGCGGTCTGGAAGGTCAGCCGGAACGCGGCTATCTGAAGCTGGAATGGCTTGACGAGATGACGGTAAAGGAACGTTCGTTCGTGGTGGAGGATTTTGAAATCTCCTCATCTATCCCGACCCTGGAATGGGCCCGCAGCCGTTGGGCACTGAACAAGCAGCTTCCAACGGGCAAGTCGCTGACTTTTGTCTTGCGGGGAGTGGACGAAGTGAAAAATCTGAAAGTGAAACTGCATTATGACATTTACGACCGTATTCCGGTTATCCGTAAGCGTATGGAGATACTCAACGAAGGCGGTGAGTCCGTGAATCTGGATTCGTTCAAACTGGAACAGTTGTATTTTGCCGAGCCCGAATCGACCGAAGGCGACATGTCCAAACGCTATCTGCCCAATATCCATATTGAAAGTGACTATACGATGGGTGGTAATTTTTGGGAATATACGGGAGACCGTACGGAACATTGGACAACCGACAAGGAATATACGTCGCAATGTAACTATGGTCTGAACACACTGTGCACGCTGGAGGTATATAATGAAGTCGGTCCGGATGTGGAGATTGAGCCGGGCAGGACATTTGCTTCCTATCAGGTTTATGAAATGCCGATAGATACATACGAGCGCGAACGGAAAGGACTTTTCTTGCGCCGGTTCTATCGAACAGTGGCTCCCTGGACTACGGAAAATCCTATTTTCATGCATCTGACAACCATAGACGAACAGAAGGTGAAACGGGCTGTGGACCAGTGTGCGGAAACCGGTTATGAGATGATTATCCTGTCCTTCGGTTCCGGCATGAATGCGGAGACAACGGACGAGAAGCATATTGCCTATATCAAGTCGCTGGTGGACTATGCCAAGAGCAAAGGCATTGAGATGGGTGGTTACTCGTTGCTTGCCAGTCGTTGGATCAGTGAGGAAGTGGATGTCATCAATCCTGCTACCGGCAAGCGTGGAGGAGCCCGATTCGGTTCGTCACCCTGCCTGTGCAGCCAGTGGGGAGTGGATTATCTGGCCAAGATAAAGAACTTCTATGAAAAGACGGGGCTGACCCTGTTCGAACACGACGGCTCCTATCCGGGAGATGTCTGTGCGTCGACCAGCCATGCTTACCACAAAGGGTTGAATGACTCCCAATGGAAACAGTTCGAGCGGATTACGGATTTGTATCACTGGTGTCTGGCCAAAGGCGTTTCCTTGAATGTCCCTGACTTCTATTTCCTGAACGGTTCCACCAAGACGAGCATCGGCTACAGGGAAGTGAACTGGTCACTGCCCAGAGACCGTCAGCTCATTCACAGCCGCCAGGTGAATTATTCCAATACGTTCGACCGTATGGCTTCTTCCTGCTGGTCGTTTGTGCCGTTGGTTGAATATCACGGAGGTGGGGCGGCCGCTACCCTCGAACCTTTGAACGAGCACCTGGAGACCTATTATCAGATTATGATGGGCAACTATGGTGCGGGTGTGCAGGCCTGCTATCGCGGTCCTCGTCTGTATGATACGGAAGAGACCAAGGCTTGTGTCCAGAAGGTTATTTCCTGGTATAAACGCTATCGGGACATCCTGAACAGCGACATGATACACCTGCGCCGCCCCGACGGCAAGGACTGGGACGGCTTTGTACATGTGAATCCCTCATTGAAGGAGAAGGCACTGGCCATGTTCTTCAACCCGACCGGCGAGGTGATGGAGCGTACCATCAAGTTGCCTCTTTACTATACGGGGCTGACGGACAAAGCCCGCATCCGTGTGGAGGACGGGAAAGCGAAGACTTATCGCTTGAACCGTGACTATACGGTAGACATCACAGTCAGCATACCGGCCAACGGCCATGTCTGGGTGGTAGTAGAATAACTGTAAAATGGAGTAATCAAGATTTTTATGAAGCATAGAACTTTACTAAGTTATATATTCCTGTTGTGGATGGCTGGTACTCTTTCGGCCCAGCAGGCAAAGGTAGAATTGGGGATAGCTGATGGTAATTTGAACTGCTCAGTATCCTATAAGGGGCAAAAACTTATGTCGGGAGCCAGGCTGGGTATCCACGTGGATCATGAACGGCTTGGGAAGGAAGCTGAAATCGTTTCTGTACAGGAACATGCTTCCGGCCGTACTTATCTGGTAAAAAACAGCTCCGGGCGGAATTTGAATGTGGATGTACGTGAATTTGATGATGGCATTGCATTGCGTTATCGTTTCCATTCTGACGCACCCTGTTGTATTTACGGCGAAGAGACAACCTTCCCGTTCCCTTCAGGAACGCGTGTGTGGTATGCGAGCGGACCGTTTCAGTATGGTTGGATTCAGGCTTACAGGGACTGTCCGACAGATTCTGTCGAGGGGGAACTGCTTGCGCCTCCTGCCACATTCCTCATGCCGGGGGGCATATATGCCGCAATAACCGAAGCCAATCTTTCACATTTTCATGGCGCTGTCCTATATGGCAGGAAAGACAATCAGGTCCAATTTGGTTTTGTAGACAACAAGTGGCATCTGGAGAGTGGTATGATAACGGGACTTCCTCCTTCGCAGTACTATCATGAACAAGTCCGTGACTATCCGTGGATTATCACTCCGCGTAACCATGAAGTGGTAACCCCCTGGCGCGTATTGATGCTGGCCGACAACCTGGACGGACTGGTAAACAATTCCATCATTGAGAAAGTGTCGGACAAGCCGGATCTGCAGCTTTTCCCCGAAGGCCGCCATACGGAATGGATCAGGCCGGGGCGCTCTGTGTTTACTTGGCTGGCGGAAGGGGACAGATTGAGTGTCGCTACGCTGAAAAGGTATGTGGACGGTGCGGCCGAACTGGGATTGGAGTCAGTTGTGGTTGATGACGGATGGGAACTTTGGGAACAGACCGAAAAGAATCCCCAGGGACGGACCAAATGGGATTTTCTGAAGGAACTGGTAGATTATGCGGCCGCACGCAATGTGGCTGTCTGGGTATGGCGTCCTTCTTCTCCAAGATCGGGCAACAGGACAGACGTCGGTTTGTTGGACGATGCGGAACGTAAGTCTTTTATGAAAAAATGTGCAGAGATTGGTGTACAAGGTTTGAAAATAGATTTTTTTCATACGGAAAACTTGTTTACCGTCGACTTTATGGAGAAAATTCTGAGAGACGCTGCCAGAGAAAAACTGCTGGTTGTGTTCCACGGAGTAAACAAACCGACCGGTGACAGTTATACGTATCCCAACCTGCTGGCAAAAGAAGCCGTCAGAGGCTTGGAGTGTGTAGGGGGGGAGAACAACTGGGCGCCGGGACCTGCCTGGCCGTATCATAATACCGTATTGCCATTCACGCGTTGGCTGGCCGGTCCTGCAGACTATACGCCACTGAACTTCAGGAATTTCTGTCCGCCTTCCGTTACTTTTGCCCATCAGCTGGCCACTATCTATATGTTTACTTCACCCATGCTTATTCTGGCGGCCGATATGGACGACATGCTTTCGTGTCCGGCCCGCCAATTTATAGAGGAAGTCCCGGTCGTGTGGGATGAGACCCGTGTCCTTTCAGAAAGCAGAATCGGTGAGTTTGCGGCTGTTGCCAGGCGCAAGGGAGATGTGTGGTACTTGAGTGTACTCAATGGAGAAACTCCTTTTGAAGGCAAGCTCAAGCTCGACTTTCTGCCTAAGGGCAAGTATCGGACAATAATGGCGGCCGATGACGGAGACAACCGCAAACAACTTGTGGTGAAGGAAGGAAAAGTCAAGTCCGGTCAGTCTGTGTCCTGGAAGTTTCTGTCGGGAGGCGGTTGTGTGGTGAAATTTGAACCGATAGGCAAGAAATGAATACGGATTCCGTTTGTATACATTCGTTGTACAGGATACCATCTTGAGCTGGCTAACTATGGATGTTATGATGCTAAAGTAGGTAGTTGATGAGCTGAAGAAGGTATTTGTTTAAGCTGGGCAAAGCATCTGTTTTCCCAGCTTAAAGCATTGCTTTTCCCAGCTTAAATGACTGTTATTCCCAGCTTGGACGGGCGGTTCAAACTGGGAATTTCAATGGAATGACTTCTATTTTGTTTTACCGATTGTCCAGAATGATTTTCATGAAGAATGCTCCCAATACACTGCGGGCTTGGAAGTCGACCATGTTTCCTGTGGTTGTTTCATACCAGTCTGACATCGGTACCCGGCTTTGTGTTTCTGTGGCATATTTATAGAGGGGGGCAATCAGTTGCCGGAAGTCTTCTTCCTTTTCGGCCAAAGCTGCACTCCATAGAATCCAGTCGGCTTTGGTGTACGTAGCCCGGCTGTCAAGGGGAAGTCCGTAGCGGTTCATCTTCTTCAGATAGAAAGCGACTTCTTTTTGGTAAACCTCCGGACTGAACAAGTTCAATCCAAGGTATTTGTCCCAAATCAGGTTGTATTTCTGACTCCAGGATTCTGGCTGGTCGAAAGCTAACCGGTAATGATTGGATGCAAGAGCCATCTGCTCCCATTGTGCCGCCATTTCTCTGGCTTTGTCCAGGTATTTCCGTCCTGTCGTCTGATCGTTGTTCATTACGGCCATTTTGCCGAACGCTGCTATGCCGATAATGCTTTTGATACTCAGGTTGCAATTGTGGGCCGAATGTCCGGCAAAATCATCTGTACATAATTGGTTGTCCAGATCGACTCCTTTACTGATCAGATAATCGGCCCATTGTTTCAACAGTTTCCAATGTTTCACAGCATACTCCGTATTTTTTTCCTCTTGACAAATGGCTGCGGTCAGGATCAGCATATTGCCGCTTTCCTCGACCGGCATGTCTGCTCCGTATGTCTGTCCGTTGGCTATGGGGTAGGTTCCCACATCGTGAGGGGGGAAAGGCTTGTTCCAATGATAGTATTCGCAGTACTCATAAATAGGGTTCAGCAATGCCTTGCAAAGTTCCAGATTCCCATATAGAAACATGGGGATGGAAGGGTAAGTGATATCTACGGTACCGACAGAACCGTTGCTGAAATTTTCTTTGGACAGAAACAGAAGATTGCCATGAGGGCTTTGGATAAGTTTGTGTGCGGCAATGACTTGCCGGTAAACCATGGCGCATAGCTCGGCGTATTCTTGTCCGCCGGCGTTTGTAGCCTGTTTCAGAAGATGCTGGTCAAACCGGTTGCATCGTCGGCATATCTCTTTTTCCTGACGGGAAGCCCGATATAAAATGTCGTCGATGTTTCCTTCGAGCGTCCAATACCCTTTGGTGGGATTCTGAAAATATTCGATGGAACAGATGTCGTCGTATCCGATAATGACCGTCCCTTCCTGTTCTATATTGTTTTTGTAGCACAGGTTTTGATTGCTGTCAATGAATAATTCCGGACTGGCTGCAGTCAGGTAGAGATATCCCCAATCGATGCGGACATCGTCGCCTTTTTTGGCAAGAATTTTCTGGTCCTTGCTTCCGGCCGTCAATACCGTCATACCATGAGAGGTTTGCCGTTTTTGTGTGGTGAAAGGCTGAGCGGGATAGTTCAGGCACCATCGGGGAGACAGGCTGAATGCCATTTCGGCTGTGTGGCGTTTGTTGTCGGTGAAACTGATCTCGTATCGGATGTAGCTGGCCGGCCGGCTCATCAGATTCAGATCATCCATCAGCAGCGGGGTGATAAAGGTGAGTTTAAGCCTGGCAGTGCCGGCTGTGAAGCGGTAAACAGTTTGTGTAGGAAGTATTTCTACACTTTGCTGTCGGGCAGTAACCGGATATTTTTCCTGTGCCTTTCTGAGGCAGACAATACCAAAATCAGCGACGCCTGCCCAATCCTGGCTATGTACATGGGCAGACAAAACGTTCCTGCCTTTCCTCAGAAGCCGGCGCAGTTGCTTGTCCATGGGAATCTGGCGGGTTGTTTTCCAATTGGATATAATTTCTGTCAATTTTTCACCGTTCAGATAGAATTCGGCAGATTTGTCTATTGTAAACTGGAGATAAAGGGAATCGGAAGGAAGGTGGTTGTCTATCGTAAATTCACGGCGAATCCAAATGTCTTCCTCATTGGAACTCCAGGTAGTTTTGTTATAAGGCATTCCCGGTTTGCCATATGAACCACAGCCTTTCTTCCAGTCACTATCGTCGAATGAGAGAGAATTCCATTGAAGCGAAGGTTGATGGCAGGTGAAGGTCGTTTCTGTTTCGTTGACTTTCAATAGTTCCACCACGTCCTGCCATTCGTCTTCAGCTTTTCCCATGAAGCGATAAGGCTGTCCGTCTACGGTGAGTATGCCTTGTAGTGGAAACTTCTTTCCGCTCCAATGACGGATTGTGGAGTGATAGAGGGTGTCTGATATTGACCATGCACTGATGTAGGGGTCGAGGGTTATCAAAGGGTATGCAGGAGCCTTGAACGCTCCTGCATATTTTTTGCCGTATGCGGATGGCAGTATCCACATAAACGAGAGGAAGAGAAAAATGAATTGTTTCATTATGCTGTATTCTATTGTGAAATAATCAATGTTGTTGGGGCACTGTATCAGTGGTATAGAAACGGAATACGACTGTGTGCCGATAAGTCTCGTCGGGATTCAGAATGGTATTGGGGAAATTCGGGTGATTGGGAGAATCAGGAAAGTGCTGTGTTTCCAATGCCAGACCACTATATCTGCGATGCAAGTCGCCTCTTTTTCCTAAATCTGTTCCGTTGATGCAACCTCCGCTATAGAATTGGAGGCCGGGCTGGTCGGTCAGTATATCCATGGCAATGCCGTTGGATGGTTCATACAGAGTAGCAGCTCTCGAAATGTCTTCACCGGTCTTGTCCAGTACGAAATTGATGTCATAACCACCGCCGCCGAATTTCATCATATCATTTCCGTCTTCGCTGGTACGTTCGCCTATCAGGTGAGCAGTCCGAAAGTCTGCAGGTGTACCTTCTACAGGAGCAATTTCACCGGTAGGAATCAGTACACTGTCGGTTGGAGTATAGTGGGATGCATTGACTTGTAAGTAGTGGGTATTGGTACTTTGGGAGGTTGTTCCATGGAGATTGAAGTAAGGGTGAATTGTGGGATTGTAAGGCGTCGGCTGGTCTGTCGTGGCCGTATACTCAATCTGCAGTGCATTGTCATTTTTTAAAGTATAGGTTACACGGGTCATTACGTTTCCAGGATAACCGTCTTCGCCATCCGGTGAAAAATAGGAGAGGACAAGCCGGTCTTCTCCAGCGTCGTTTTTCGAAAGTTGTCCGTCCCAGATTCTATTCCAGAAACCTTCCTTCCCTCCATGAAGATGGTTGGGACCATTGTTGATGCTCACCTGATAATTGGTTCCGTTGATGGTAAACTTTCCTTGGGCAATGCGGTTACCGTATCGTCCTACAAGCGGACCAGCGTAAACGTCTTCTGCTTTCAGATAATCATGGATACTTTCAAATCCCCATACAATGTCTGTAGGGGTATTGTTCTTGTCAGGGACGATGATGCTGACGATTCTGCCGCCATAATTGGTAATCTGTACCGCCATTTTCGAGTTGCAGAGGGTATAAAGCGTATTCTGTTTCCCGTTGATGAGGGTATCGAAACGTTCCTGTTGCTGCAGCAGTTTGTCGATTGGGGACGATTTACCCGCTTGGTTGCAACTATAAAGGGTTGCACAAAATAAGGATACTAAGATAAGTTTGGCTTTCATAAGTTTATTTTTTAGAAGTGATGAACAAAAGTAGCTGTTTGCTTCCACATGGTTTGGCACAATCTTCTCAAAGAAATGGCAGTATTTGTCCGATTTCGTTTTCAGATGCCTGCAGAAGGGATTGTACGGGCGAAATGGGCGTATTTTGACAGAAGTTGGATATAATAATGATAGCGATTACCTAAGACTCTTTTTATATTTGCATGCAGAAAAAACAGTTATTTTGATGACATGAAAAATACAAGTTTGTTATGTGGAGCTTTCCTGTTGATAGCAGGAGCCTGTTCTTCCGGACTCTCGGAAGGAATTCAAGTGGTAGACCGAATTCCTACAGAGGAAAGGAATGTGAATTATGAAAGTTGTCGTGCCCCATTGATGCCACAACAATTTATCAAGTTACCGGCAGGAAGTATCAAGCCGGGAGGATGGCTGTTGACCCAACTCCAACTTCAGAAAGATGGATTGGACGGCCATCTGGGCGAAATCAGTGCCTGGCTTCAGAAGGAGGACAATGCCTGGCTGAAAGCCGGAGGAAAGTGGGGATGGGAAGAAGTGCCTTACTGGCTTCGGGGCTATGCCGGAGTGGCTTATCTTATAGGAGATGAGAACATGATGGACGAGGCGAAAATGTGGATAGAGGCCATTCTGAACAGTCAGCGTGAGGATGGGAATTTCGGCCCTTATACAGAAGTCGACGGTTCGCAGGACTTCTGGCCGAATATGATTGCCTTATGGATTCTGCAGTCGTATTATGAGTATACGAACGACGCACGGGTAATTGACTTCATGACACGCTATTTCCATTTCCAGTTGAGTGTTCCGGACGAACACTTCCTGAAAAGCTATTGGGAAAACAGTCGGGGAGGAGACAATCTGTGGAGTGTAGCCTGGCTGTACAGCCGTACGGGAGATTCCAAACTGCTGGATCTGGCCGAAAAGATTCACCGAAATACGGCTGACTGGACCAAGGCAACAGAACTGCCTAACTGGCATAATGTGAATGTGGCCCAAGGATGCCGGGAGCCTGCCACTTATTACCTGTTTACGGGTGATACCAAAATGATGGAAGCCAGCTATAATGTACAAAGTCTGGTACGAAGAACTTTTGGTCAGGTTCCGGGTGGTATGTTCGGAGCCGACGAAAATGCGCGAATGGGATTCTTTGATCCCAGACAGGGAACAGAAACATGCGGATTTGCCGAACAGATGGCATCGGACGAGATAATGCTACTGATAACGGGCGATCCGTATTGGGCGGAAAATTGTGAGGATATTGCTTTCAACAGCTATCCGGCTGCTTTTATGCCCGATTATAAATCATTGCGATACATCACGTCTCCCAACATGGTAAGAAGTGACAGTGAAAATCATAAACCTGGTATCGACAATGCCGGACCGTTTCTGGCGATGAATCCGTTCAGCAGCCGTTGCTGTCAGCATAACCACGGCTTTGCCTGGCCATATTATACGGAACATCTGTTATTGGCTACACCGGACAATGGAGCGGCTGCTGTATTGTTCAATACCTGTGAAGCACGGATGAAGGTGGCTGATGGTAGAGAAATTCTCATTAAAGAGGAAACAGATTATCCGTTTGATACGCGAATCTGTTTTACGGTGGAAACCAACGAGAAAACAGTGACGTTCCCGTTTTATATACGTATTCCAAGCTGGACACGAAATGCGTCTTTCCAGGTGAACGGACAGAGAATAAAAATGAAATCAGAATCCGGCAAATATCTATGCATAAATCGAGAGTGGAAAGATGGAGATAAAATTGAAGTGGATTTCCCGATGGAGCTTTCTTTCCGGACTTGGCAAGTCAATAAAAACAGTGTCAGTGTAGACTATGGCCCTTTGACCTTATCGCTTCGGATTGCTGAAAAATACGTAAAGAAGAACAGTACGGAAACTGCTATCTGGGATTCGCAATGGCAACAGGGAGCGGACGCATCCCAATGGCCATCGTATGAAATATATCCAGACAGCCCATGGAATTATGCCTTACAGACGGGAAGCATAAAGTTGAAGGAGCGACGGGGGGTGAAGCCGGGTAAAAATCCATTTACTCAAACAGATGTACCTCTTGTTTTTGAGGCTAAAGGAAGACAGGTTCCAGACTGGCAATTGGACGAATATAAACTTTGTGGTGTACTACCTTATGAAAACGCAGTGAAGTCGGATGTGTGTGAGACAGTGGAATTGATTCCAATGGGGGCTGCTAGACTACGTATTTCGGCGTTTCCTACTTGTAAATAGAACGTATAGGGGCTAAAATATGAATAGACAATTATTGATGGTAGTTGCAGTATGGGCTGTACTGCCATTGTATGGGCAGGATAATAAAGAGGATGTTACCAATGCATTTCTGGATTTGCAGAGGAAAGGAGAGTTTGTTTCAGCGCAATCTCAAATGCAGGTGGCTGCAAAGGCGGTTGATGTGGTAAAGTTATTGGATGAGAAACCGGCTTGTCAGTACTTTTTGTTTGCCGAAGACCGTTTCCATGATGTAGTACGTACAGACAGTTTGCCGGAAAGTTGGTTGGAACGGACTGTTTCCGAACGGACTTCACTAAAGATACAGGCTTCACCTGGAGAATATCTGACATGGCAAGTGGGAGTGTATGCTCCTTTCAAGGATTTAACGAATATAGAGATTCGTTTTTCGAATTTCAGAGAAAAAGGTGGTGGAATCTTGGACGGGAAAAAAGCCAAGTGTTTTAATGCTGGTGGTGTAGATGTATCCGGGAATGATTTTTTTAAAAATCTGGTAATCCCGAAAGGAAAGGTTCAGCCATTATGGATGGGAATGTTGATACCCAAAGATGCAAAAGGAATTTATTCGGGGACGGTGACATTCAAACCGCAGAATGCGCCGAAGCAAACAGTGAAAGTCTGCATACAAGTAGCAGGAGAAGCTGTAGAACATGCCGGGACAGATGAGGGGTGGCGTAAGAGCCGTTTGCAATGGTTGGACAGCCGTATCGGTCTTTCGTACAAGCCGACTGCTCCCTACACGGCTGTTGGTTTCAGCCAAAATACAATTTCGTATTTAGGAGGGGAGATTCGTCTCTCTTCCGAAGGCTTCCCGGAAAGTATCGTGACCAACTATGATGAGAGTAACAGACTGGACCGTGGGGTACGGAATGAGATTTTGGCAGAAGGCATACGGCTGCTTATTGAAATGGATAATGGAGTAGAAAACTTGAAAACTGGCAGGTTGAAGATTACCGGACAAACAGAAGCCGGACTTGCATGGAAAACGGAGTTACATAACAGAAACTTTTCTGTGCAGATAAACGGTGAATTCGGATTTGACGGTTTTTTTCATTACGATTGCGAGGTGAAATCTTTGAAACACTGCCATGTAAAAGACATCAGGTTGGAGACTGCCTATACAGATTATGCATCGGCTTATTGTATGGGTTTAGGCCATCGTGGAGGATTCAGGCCGCAGGATGGGATAGACTGGAAATGGGATGTAAACAAACATCAGGATAAATCTGGATGGGAAATGTCAATGCGGGACTGAATTTTACATTTATGGATGAAAATTACGTCCGTCCATTAGTCAATATTTATTATGGTTTGGGAAAACTGCGTTTGCCTTCCTCTTGGGGGAACGAAAACAAAGGAGGAATACGTATCAGTGAAAGGAGAGGGAAAGTCAAGCTGGAGGCTTACAGTGGCCGTCGGGAGATGAAGCGGGGAGAAACATTGCATTATAATTTCAATATGCTGATAACACCTGTAAAGCCGCTGGACCTGTACAAGCAGGCTACCAACCGTTTTTATCATTCGAACAGTGACCTCAGCGTAAATTATGTGGAGGAGGCCAGGAGAGCTGGTGCAACGGCTATTAATGTCCATCATAAGAAAGATATTTATCCATACATCAATTATCCGTATCATGATGCATCCATTGATGATTTGAAGAATTTCGCCCAGAAAGTACATTCGCAGGGAATGGGACTTCGCTTGTACTACACGACACGCGAGCTGACGGTAAAGGTTCCGGAATTGTGGGCATTGAGAAGTTTGGGAAACGAGATCTTGCATGATGGCCCCGGTAATGAGACCCGTACCTTGATTCATCCGAACGGGCCACACCACTCGCTACAGGAACATTTGAAGGAACATTATATTCCTGCCTGGTTCAATGCTTTCAATGAAGGAAAATACAAAGGAGAGATGGATTTGTCCGTAATTACAACACCGGACAGCCGTTGGAACAATTATTATCTGGAAGGTTTGGACTGGATGGTTAGGAATATAGGCCTGGACGGAGTTTACATTGATGACAGCGCACTGGACCGACAGACTTTGCAAAGGGCACGACGTATATTGGATGCTGACGGAAAAAAACGTCTCATTGATATCCATTCGTGGAATCATTTCAATGAATGGGCCGGCTATGCCAACTCCTTGCATATTTATCTGGAACTTCTTCCATACATCGACAGAACGTGGATTGGAGAAGGATTTGGTGCAGGCAATACATCGGATTTCTGGTTGGTAGAAATGAGTGGTATTCCTTTCGGACTGCTGAGTGAGACGCTGGATGCCAAGAACTTGATGAGAGGTATGGCTTTTGGAATGCTTCCACGCTTGCCATGGAGTGGCAATCCGGTACCCATGTGGAAGTTGTGGGAGGCTTTTGGTATGAAAAATGCCCGAATGATAGGCTATTGGGATAGCCGTAATCCGGTAAAATGTAAAAGCGGGGATGTAAAAGCGACATTGTTCTGTAATGACAAAAACAAGCAGGCTATGCTTGTATTGTCAAACTGGAGCAAGACCGAACAAAATCCTGATTTCGCACTTGATACAGCCGGAATGGGATGGAAAGATTATTCCGTGCGAATCCCTGAAATAGAAGGCTATCAGACAGGAGAGAATATTACTTCTTTAAAACCGGAGAGTGGAGCTATATATATAATCGATTATCAATAAATGATAAAATGAATGTCATGAGTAAGAAAATACAATTAATGGCAGCGGCTTTGTTATTGTTCCTGCCTGCCGGAATGACGAAGGCGCAAGAAGTGACCATGCAGAGCCTGCTGAGAGAGATGGTGAACAGAGAGAGTATTACAGAATTTTCGGCCGAGTTGCCTTACAAAACTTTACAGGCCAGCAGCTATAACAGAGCTTCGGTTTCGCCGGATCAACCGGGATGGTTTGCCGATTCAGATGGAGTGTTCTGCATTCGCACTGAAAAAAACAAGAAAGGTGAGACGGAATGGGTACTGATGGAAGACAATGGGCCTGGTGCCATCACCAAAATGTGGGCTGTCTGTTTCTATTATGGGCTGGGTGACACTACGGGAGCCAATCTGAAGATATATCTGGACGGAGAGGAGGAACCTACGATATTCTGTAACTTTTTTGAACTGGTTCAGGGAAAGAATTTCGTAAAGCCTCCTCTTGCGGCAGAGACGCGGAGGGCCGGTAACTGCTATCTGCCGATTCCGTACGCCAAAAGCTGTAAGGTAACGATGGACAAAAAGGTATTTTATAATATCATCAATTATCGGAGTTATCCGAAAGGAACACGTGTGAAGACTTTCAGCATGGATGAATACCGTCGTTCCCAAAATCTGGTGGATAGCGTGAATCAGGTATTGGCAAAAGGATGTATACAGGATGACAAAGTATCGCGGAAAGCATTGAAAACTTTCCGGAAGCAGCAGACACTGGCACCGGGTGAGTCCTTACGATTGACTGTTGACAACAAGCGTAAGTCCGGTGCCGTCCGCTTGCTGACTATTCGGCTGACAGCCGATGACGAGGCACAGGCATTGCGTTCGACTGTGCTGAAAACTGTTTTTGACGGAGAACAGACAATCTGGTCACCGGTAGGCGATTTTTTCAATATAGGAGTAGGAATGAAATCTTACCGGATGTGGGAACGTGCAGTGGAAACGGACGGAACCATGGTTTGCCGGTGGGTGATGCCTTACCGAAAACAATCAGAGTGGTGTCTGGAAAATTTGGGGAAACAACCGGTAACGGTTGAAATGGCTGTTGAGTCCGGCTCCTATAACTGGACAGACCGTTCGATGTACTTTCATGCGTCCTGGCGTATGGATGATCCCACTCCTGGCTTCCCGTTGTTCGACTACAATTTGGTGAAGGTCGAAGGTACCGGTTTGTATGTGGGCGACCAGTTTACGGTGTTGAATCCGGAACAGGGCTGGTGGGGAGAAGGTGACGAAAAAGTCTATGTAGATGATGACACCTTTCCTTCTCATTTCGGTACAGGTACAGAAGATTACTATGGATGGGCCGGTGGAGTGGTGCCCAATCCTGTAGACGAATTCGACGAGCCGTTCTTGTCCAATGTACGGGTTGCATCACCCAATTCGATGGGGTATAACACTTGTACCAGAACGCGTGTACTGGATGCTATTCCTTTCAAGGAACGTCTGGATTTCAACATCGAGTCTTCCGGATCGAACCGGACCAGCTGGTTCCACCTGCAATATGCGGTCAATACTTTCTGGTATGCGAAACCGGGAGCCACATCCAACCGTAAACCTTTGCCGGACATGGCTGCGCGCAAACTGATGACACTGGAAGAGTTACAGGCATTCAACGAGAGCTGTAAAAAAAATAAATATGTATTTCCAGGTGCCATTGAAGCTGAAAATATGGATACTTACCAAGTCGGTGATGGAGTACAGCTTCATGAAGGCATGAGTGTGTGGGGGGAACTGAGCAACGGGGCTGTAAAAGCATTTGCTTTCAGCCAGGAAGAGCAGGATTTGGAAGTTCGCCTGACTGAATTATTTGATAAAGCACCTTTGAAAGTTTGCCTGATAACAGGAAACGGAAGTGGAGAATTTGATATCCATGTGAATGGAAAGTTTGTCAGAAGCGTCAATCTGGCTTCCGAACATTCGGCTGTAACGACAATTGATTTAGGTGAATTTGATCCAGTGGACAATGCGTTGAAAATCAGTTTTGTGTGCAAGCGTCCGGGTAATTTGGGTATCGATTATTTTTTAACGAAATAAACAGGCGGAATATGAAACGTTTTTTATGGATACAGATTGTGCTGACAATGGTGATGGCCATTTCGGCAAAGGCACAATTTCAAATGGACAGCCATACGATGTCGCCTTTGTGGAAACTGAATGGAAATAAATTGCTTACGACACCCGAAGAAGGACTTTGGAGTATAGCAACGGAATGGCAACAGGACTGGATGGGTGGTTGGAAACACGCCCGTCCGGAAAAAATGGAACAGAGTGGCGATTGGATTATTGTCAGTGGAAAGATGGTGTTTCCGCAAGGTACTTTGTTGTTACGTGATGCCTATCGGGAAGAAAATGGCAAAGTGAGGTGTCGCCGGAGATACGAATGGCAGGGAAAGGATACATTGCCTCATGTGAACTTGTCGGTGAGGTTTCGTCTGAAGGGGGAGAAAATGCAGGCATTCATGCCAGGTATCCTGTATTATGGAAACAAAAATGGAGCCAAAGTCAATCCGGATATCATTCCTGTATATACGGGAACGCCCGGTGAGTTTGCCGTTTTTGAAGACCATCGGTTCCCGATGCCCTTTGTCATGCTCGAACATGCAAAAGGAAACTATGCTGCAGCTCTACATACAACACCCAGTCCTGTACGTGGAGCAGTGCTGGATGACCAATGGTGGTCGATGGGAGTGGAAGCTGGTGACGGCTATACGGATTTTGTTCTTTACTCGGGCCCTATCGGATACAACAGGAAGCATGGAGTAGCCAAGGCACTGCAATTTTCTTCTATGCCCTATACACAAACCTATATAGATATGGAACCGGGACGGGTCATTGAAAAGGAGTTCTGTTTGGAACTTTATGAAATAGAAAGAGAAGGTACAGGTTTCCAACGTCCTTTGTATACATCGCTTGACTTGTACAAGCCTTATGACGCGGAATCGTTTGCCGATTATCGTACCATTGTCAGGGAAAAGTTCCGTTTTGCAAAGAATCGGTGGATTGATTTTGGAAATGGAATGGAAGGTTTCAATATGTATGACCTTTCTCAGGGAAAATCCATTGTAATGGGCTGGTGTGGTCAGGCTGATTCGCCGGGGTATGCATTGCAATTGTTGGAAGAAGAATTGGGAGATAAGGATATCCCAAGTATGATACAACATTCCATGGATTTTCTGTCCACTTATCCGGTTGATGCGGAAACAGGGATGTTTCCGGTGGGCTTCAATGGAAAGGACTTTTATGGAGGCGATCCGGTATCGTGTGGCCAGGCTATGTACAATTTTGCGAAAGCCATTGTGCAGGCCCGGAAAACCAAGCGTTTTAAAGTTGGAAGATGGGAGACTTTCTTGCGTAAATGTTGTGACGGCCAAAGTCGCAGAATACTGAAAAGAGATTGGAATCCGCACTCTACGGCGGAAGCTTTTCTGATAGCACCGCTTGCCATTGCTTCGGAGTTGTTTGGAGAAACGGCTTACAGACAGGCGGCCGAGAAAGCAGCAAAGACTTTTGCGGAACGGCATCTGAAAATGAACGGATGTTACTGGGGTGGAACACTGGATGCCACCTGCGAAGATAAAGAGGGAGCTTGGGCGGCATTTCAGGGTTTCCTTGAATTGTATGAACTGGAACATACCGACGAGTATCTGCAATGGGCAAAACATGCTATGGACGTTTGCCTGAGTTATGTTGTCGTGTGGGATATTCCGCTACCGGCAGGCCGGATGGCTGATTATCATTTCCGCACTACGGGATGGACAGTCGTTTCGCCGCAAAATCAGCACATCGATGTGTATGGCGTACTGTTTGCTCCGGAAGTATACAAGATGGGTATTTATCTGAAAGATGATCGTTTGAAAAAACTGGCCAAAGTGATGTATCGTTCGTGCTTTCAGCTGACCAATGCCTATGGAGCTCAGGGGGAGCAGTTGCAACAGACCAATTTTGCGCAACACGGTGACATGAGTAATGTATATAAGTTGCGTGGAGGATATTCGGAGAGATGGACAGTCTTCTGGATTACGGCTCATTTTCTGAACGCGGCCGCCAAGTTTGAAGAAATGAATGTAGAACCTTAATTCGTTTTGTAGCATGAAAAAGCTGTTTATATTTACCATATGGATTTGTGTTTCGTTACTGGGTTCGGTGTGGGCCCAACGCAATGAATATCCACGTCCTCAGTTTCAGAGGGATGGATGGTTCAACCTGAATGGATACTGGACTTATCAGATTGATCCGTCCGGTTCGGGAATAGAAAGGAATTTCAAGGAATCCAAGGGATTCGGACAAAAGATCCTGGTACCTTTTTCTCCCGAAAGCAAGTTGTCGGGAGTGGAATACAAAGATTTTATCGAACATTTGTGGTATCAACGCATGATAAACATTCCGGCAGAATGGGAGGGTAAAAAGATTTTGCTGAATTTCGGAGGTGTCTATTATGAATCGGAAATCTTTGTGGACGGAAAGTTTGTGGACCGGCATTTCGGAGGAAGCTCCTCGTTTACGGTCGACCTGACGGAGTTTGTACATCCGGGGCAGGAACATTCGCTGGTTGTATACGTCAGAAGTAATTTGAAGGATCGGGTGCAACCTGCAGGCAAGCAGTCTACCCGATATTACTCACATGTGTGCAACTATACACGGACGACCGGAATCTGGCAAACGGTCTGGATGGAAGCGGTTCATCCGAAGGCGGTGAGAGGCGCACGTGTCATTACCGACATCGACAACTCCCAAATAGTTATCCAACCGGATTATTATGCACTGGGAGATACACGGCTGAGGGTTACATTGATGGACAACGGGAAGATTGTGGCCAGAGAGACAAGTGTGGCCACGGAAAATGCTCCTGTTGTGTTGAAAGTGAAGAAGGCTAAACTCTGGAGCCCGGATTCGCCATTCCTTTACGATCTTTCCTATGAAGTTTTGGATCATGAGGACCGGGTTATAGACAAAGTCCATTCGTATACAGGAATGCGTAAGATTCATGCCGAAGGGAACAGGTTATATCTGAACAACCAGCCTTTGTATTTACGGATGGTTTTGGATCAGGGCTATTATCCTGAAAGCCAATGGACAGCCCCTTCGGATTCGGCATTGAGAAATGACATCCTGTTGGCGAAGGCGGCAGGCTTCAACGGGGCAAGGCTTCATCAGAAAGTTTTTGAGGAACGTTTCCATTATTGGGCGGATAAGTTGGGTTACCTGACTTGTGGAGAGATGAACAGTTGGGGGTTGGACTATAATCTGCCTATCGCGACTTCCGTTTTTCTGCCGGAATGGTTGGAAGTTGTGAAGCGGGACAGAAATCATCCTTCAATCATCATGTGGGTGCCGTTGAACGAACAGAATAATGTGGACAAACTCAATTTCCCGCGTTTTTCGGTACAATTGTATGATGCAACGAAGTTGGTTGACGCGACACGTCCGGTGCTCACCAATTCGGGAGGTGCCCATTACAAAACGGATATTGTATCGGCCCATCTGTACAACCAGGATTCGGTTTCATTGCATAAGGAATTGTGGAACGACGGGAAGCTGTTTCCCGGACATCGTTTCAACGAAGATCCGCGCGTCTTGTATAACACGGGCTCCAATTTCCGTTATGACATGCACGAGACACGTTGGATGGTATACGACGGCCGGTGTCCCTATCTGTTTGATGAGTTTGGCGGTGTGTCATATGATACCAAACAAGCCGGTTGGGGCTATGGCGGATCGGCTACGGAAGAGGAGTTTTATCGGAAAGTAAGTTCGCTGGTTCATGTAGTTCTGAAGATGTATCCTTTTGTGGGCGGATATTGTTATACCCAACTGACCGATGTGGAACAAGAACAGAATGGCTTGTATTATTACGACCGGAAACCTAAGTTCGACATAAAGAAACTGAATGAAATTTTTGGTAAGTCTCCTGACAATGAAAACGAAGAATAGACTGAACAAGATTTGGGGGCTTTGGGTGTTGGTACTGGAATTTTGCATGGCAGCCACTGCCCAAACTGTTCACGTAGCCCCAGCCCCCTTATATCGGGACCCCGTTACAGACGGTGCTGCCGATCCTGTGATTGTTTGGAATAGGGTAAAGCAATGCTGGAACATGTTTTATACACAACGTCGGGCCAATATGGATGCGCCTGATGTGGCCTATTGTTATGGGACAAGGATTGGAGTCGCAGAATCGGAAGACAATGGGCATACGTGGGTGTACAGAGGAACTTTGAATCTTGATTTTGAAGATGGCCACAATACCTTCTGGGCTCCGGATATAGTTCTTGAATCGGGAATATACCACATGTTTGTATCCTATATTCCAGGAGTGCGGAGCCATTGGGGAGGAACTCATCAGATTATGCATTATGTAAGCCGTGATTTGTGGCACTGGGATTATGTAGGCGGACTGCCAATCTTGTCCAAAGCGGTTATTGACCCCAGTCTATACCGGAAACAGGATGGTACGTGGAGATTGTGGTACAAGGATGAAGCGGCCCAATCGCATACCTACATGATAGAAAGCAAGGACTTGTACAATTGGTCCGAACCCAAACTGGCTATTGGTGGCGGAGCACATGAAGGACCTAAAGTATTCTATTATGCAGGATACTATTGGATGCTGACAGATGAATGGAAAGGACTGAGAGTCCATCGTTCAGAAGATCTGGAGCATTGGGAAAAACAAGGTCTTATATTGGACTGTCCAAGCTCGCGGGCAGAAGATACACCCAGCGGTGCACATGCCGATGTATTGGTATTGGAAGACAGAGCTTATGTATTCTATTTTACCCATCCGGGACGAGCTTCCCATGCAGAAGCTCCTGCCGATGAAAACGGGGTCATACCCTATAAATACCGCCGGTCCTCGATACAGACAGCTCCTTTGGTTTTCAAGTCGGGAACTTTGTTTTGTGACAGGGAAACCGAATTCGATTTCTATTTGCCCGATATGGAATAAAATGACAATATAGTTCCAATCTGTTTCAATAATCTGTCTTTCTGCGTATCGTATTGCCACAGGAAGGATTCTGTTGTCTTTTGGGGATTTTTGTTTCGTTGTTTCATTTTTGTCAGAAGTATTTTTGAAGAAATTTTATAGCATATGACAAACTGTTTTGTATCTGTCCTGTTATTGACAGGCCTGATGGCAGGAAGTTGTACTCAGACACCTGTCGGCGTAAGAAGTGATGTGAAAGGAGTGTATGGCGAAAAAGTAGATTCGATGCTTGCCTTGATGACACTCGAAGAGAAAATTGGCCAGATGAACCAATACTCTTCCGACCTGCAGGCTACTGGTCCCAGCAGGAAGGATTCGACCAAACTGGACCAAATCCGCAAAGGTAGGGTGGGCTCCATGCTGAATGTAAAAGGAGCGGCCCATACGCGGCTTTTTCAAGAAGCTGCCATGGAGTCGCGTCTGCGCATACCATTACTGTTCGGCTTGGATGTGATTCACGGCATGCGCACGGTCTATCCCATTCCGTTGGGCGAAGCGGCAAGCTTTGACCTTGACCTGATGGAACGTACGGCCGCAGCTGCTGCAAAGGAAGCCGCTTCGGAAGGTATTCATTGGACATTTGCTCCGATGGTGGACATTACACGCGATGCCCGTTGGGGGCGGGTGATGGAAGGAGCAGGCGAAGACACGTGGTATGGAAGCAGGGTGGCCGAAGCGAGGGTGCGCGGATTTCAAGGCAAATCGCTGGCCGACACGGCTACGATTATGGCCTGCGCAAAACATTTTGCCGCTTATGGAGCCTGTATCGGCGGAAGGGACTATAATACAGTAGACATCTCCCGACTGACGTTGCACGAGGTGTATCTGCCTCCGTTTCGTGCGGCTATGGAGGCAGGAGCTTCCACTTTTATGAATGCCTTCAATGAGGTGGAGGGCATTCCGGCAACAGGTAACACTTATTTGGTACGCGATGTCCTGAAAGGTAAGTGGGGCTTTGACGGGTTTGTCGTTTCCGACTGGAACTCGGTAGGCGAAATGGTCAACCATGGAGTGGTCGCTGACCTCAAAGGGGCGGCTCTCAATGGAGCTTTGGCCGGATGCGACATGGATATGGAGTCGCGTGCCTATACTTCGCACCTGGAAGAGCTGGTAAAGGAAGGTAAAGTTGATGAACGCTATATTGACGATGCTGTACGCCGTATCTTGTTGAAGAAATTCGAATTGGGACTGTTTGATGATCCGTTCCGATATTGCAATGAACAACGTCAACAGCAGACGGTGCTTTCCAGCCAGCTGAAGCAAGTGGCGCGTGAGGCTGGTGCAGCTTCCATCGTGTTGCTTAAAAATGAGGCAGAAGCCCTGCCGCTGGAGTGTCCGAAACGGATAGCCGTTGTCGGAGCCCTGGCCGATTCTCAGGTAGACATGTTGGGAAGCTGGGCTATCGAGGGTGTCAAAGAAGAAGTCGTGACGGTCTTGCAAGGTATCAGAAACCGCTTCGATGATTGTATTGTGTCTTATGCGAAAGGATACGACCTGGAAACCAACCGGCTGGAGTTGGATGAAGCGCGTCGCGCGGCTGCTTCGGCCGATGTCGTGGTGGTAAGTGTGGGCGAGAGGGCCTTTCAGAGTGGTGAAGCCCGTTCCATGGCTCACATTGACATTCCTGCCACACATCAGCAGCTGGTCAGGGAGCTGAAGGAAATGGGGAAAAAGGTAGTGGTGCTGGTTATGGGAGGCCGTCCGTTGGTGTTCAACGAAATGGAATCTTATGCCGATGCCATTCTGATGACATGGTGGCTGGGTACCGAAGCCGGAAATGCCATAGCCGATGTCTTGTCGGGCGATTACAACCCGTCAGGCAAGTTGCCGATGACTTTTCCCGCTACCATCGGACAGGTGCCCATCTATTACAATTATAAGAATACAGGTCGACCCAGCCAATCTGGTTTCATGACCTATACATGCGGCTATCTGGATCAGGATTTTCGTCCAGCCTATCCTTTCGGTTACGGCTTGAGCTATACGCAATTTGAAATCTCGTCGCCCGTACTTTCCCAGGAGGTTTACGAGAGAGGGGACACGGTAACCTGTGATGTGACAATCAGGAATACAGGTACCCGCAAAGGGAAGGAAACCTTGCAATTGTATATCCGCGACCTGGTTTCGTCTGTAACCCGACCGGTCAAAGAACTGAGAGGTATTGAACAGGTGACGCTCGATCCAGGCGAACAACGTACCATTACCTTCCGGCTCTCAGAGAAAGATCTGGGATTCTATAACAAAAACCTGGAATTTGTTACAGAACCTGGCGATTTTGAGCTGATGGTAGGCAACAGTTCGGATCATGTCAGCAAATGTATGTTTTCCTATCGCTGAACCACCGTTTTACGTTCACGATCTGTATCGGTTACGAAACGCTACCGTATATTGAAGTAATAACCTATATGTGCATAAAAAGATAGTTTTTGGGCTCTGTCAGAATAATCAATGGTTGCGCTGACAGGACCTAAAAAGCTATTGTATGTATATTTGATTCCCGCACCCCATATGTCTTCACCTTGAAAGAGTCCGTCCAGCTTTTCCTTGTGGAGCATATAATTGCCTATACACGACAAATAATGTCTTTCGGCCAACTTGATTCTGCAATCGATGCGGCATCCCAATGCTTTATTTTCTACGAGCTCTGTGTTATGGATACCATAAAAAGCTTGTTGGCCAGACAGATATCGGTCATAACACTCGCCTCCGATGAAGTTGGAATAGTAGCCGGGGACGGAATTCCCAAAGACAAATCGTCCGAACAATTCGGGCAGCAAGCATATATTGTCGTGTATGCTACAGGCTCCTTTGATCCGGAAGGTAAAAGGGAAAAACAGGAAGCTGTTTCCTTTGAACAGATTTCCTACGTATACCTCTGGTACACAATGGATATTCAGCCCGCGGGTGGGAGTTTCTCTATCATCAAAACTGTCGTATTCGCCTTCCAGATAAGCGGACAAGAACTGCTTGTCTGTTTCTTCATAAGGACTATATCCTGCAGGTGAATACCATTGTGAGACGTTGCTGAAGAAATCACATTGAATTCCTCCCTGGTAGCTGAAGCTTCTGTGTGAGTCGTTTTTTATGTATATTTCCATGTGATTGTTCAAACATGACAGATGTCTTTTATCCTCTCCATGATTCTTGAGAATGAAGTCTTTATATGAAATCAGATAGGAGGTACCGATTCTGTTCATGTCTTTCATACGATAGTTGTAGTCCAGATTCAGCCATGCATTCTTATTGATTTTGGCGGTTCCTGTTATGGTATGTCTCTTCTGTCTGCCCATTGCCCCCTGTGCCTGCAAAAGGACCGATGCAATATCTTCTGTATCGAGGTGCACGCCTATACCGATGTTGTCTTTAGGCTTTTCGTGTACGGAGACAATCAATTTGTTTTCTCCACTATTGTTTTCCTGTACAATGCTGTAGGATACCTGATCGAACAATCCCAATCCTTGTAAACTCCACACGATACGTTCTACATTCGAGGCAAGGATTGCGGAATCGGGGTGGATATTCAACATTTTGTATAGGTTGGCCTCATGTAATGTTTCCAAACCTTCGAACTGAATATGCCTGATGCGGATTTCATTTTCTGTCACTTTATGGATTTGTTTTTCTTTTTTGGTGTACTTGCCCAGTTTCTTTTTGATTGCCATTATTTCTTCCCAATGGTTGCGGGCAACTGTCTCGCCCATTGTTATCATTGTGTCGATGGCAGAAGGTTTGAAGTCGGCCGATGTGTATCCTTTCAATCGGGGATTCATGTACAAGTCGACTTCCTTCTTGTTCTTTCTGTATTTTTCTTCACCCAGCAGGAAGGTTATTCTATTGGCTATGCTCATCAGGTTGTTATAGTTTGGTTGTACAAAAGCTTCTGTACTCAAATCGACTCCGATTGTTATGTCGGCTCCCATTTCCTTGGCCACATCTACTGGAAAGTTGTTGAATATGCCACCATCTACCAGAACCATACCGTCGCGATATACAGGTTGGAATACACCAGGAACAGCCATACTGGTCCGCATGGCCAAGGGCAGATTACCTTTTTTGATTACAATTTCCTTTCCACTCGTCAGGTCGCCAGCCACGCAGGCAAAAGGTATAGGCAGATCGGCAAATGAATCAAGCTGATGATAGCCTATGGTTAAGCTGGTGAACTTGTTCAGAATTCCTTGTCCTTTGACAATGCCAGAGGGTGTTGATATTTTCTTGTTGTTACCCAATGGGACTTTTATCAAGAAATGTTCTTTTTCATATTTTGAATTGAACGATTGGTATGGGCGCGCAATCTGGTCGGTCAGAAGAAAAATCCAATCCTGGCTTCTTACCATGCTGTCGAGCTCTTCAGCACGATAACCTATGGAATAAAGACCGCCGATGATTGCTCCCATACTGGTTCCACAGATATAGTCGATGGGGATTTCGGCTTCTTCCAATACCTTGAGAACACCGATGTGTGCTACGCCTTTGGCTCCGCCTCCACTGAGTACAAGGCCTATTTTGGGCCTTATTTCATCCTGTGCCATAGCTCTTTCGGAAAAACAGAGAAGGAACAGCATTAATAGTGCGATATACTTGCTCGTTTGGGGTGCGTGTGGTTTGATTGTATTGTCTTTATTTGATAACATAGTGCCTCTCCTTTGTCTTTTGATCCTCAGCCCAATCCCCCTCTCCAGTAATAAGGAGGAGGGGGATTGGTTTTGTTTTAGGGTATAACTTGCTGGTTGTTATAATATTGAATAAGGTCAACGGATGTCTGTTTTTCTCCCTGTATCTTGCAGGTATTGTGATGTTTTTGTCATATAGTTGATGCAGGCATCCGTATATCTGTTGCGGCTTGTCTGATACAAACTCTGTGCATCGAGCAATTCAGACAGTGAATTGATGCCGGAACGATAGTTGTTGGTATGCATTCTCAGATTCTCTTCGGATTCTTTTACGGCTGATTCTGCCAGTACGATTTGCTGATAGGCTTCTGTCAGCTGATTCCAACTTTGTTGCATTTTCAGTTGGAGCTTTTCATGTCCGTCCTGCTGCTGTCTTCTGGCCTTCTTCTCTTCCAGCTTCGAGCGTTTGAATTTGTGGCTTCCTCCCCACCAGTCGGAGATGGGGACACGGATTGTTGCCATCATCAGGAAATGATTGCGGCTTTTGTCGAACATCAGATCTTCGTATGCATATGATACTCCTATTCCCACTGTGGGCAATTGTTGTCCTAAGGCTATTTTCCGCTTCAGCTCATGAACTTCCACGTTCTTGTCCAGCAGTTTGTATGCCGACAATGTGGCCAGTGCTGTAGGGTGGTCTACCAAATATTCTCCCGGGCACTTTATATTCTCCCTAAATTCAGGTACATCTATGTATATTGCCGAATCGAGCGGAATGCCAATATACTGACATAGGGCCATGCGGGAAAGTTGTATGCCGTTTTCGACCTGTAATCTTGTACTCTGTAACTCGTTCTGCTTCAATTGGACGGTCAGCAAATCGTTTGATGTCGTTATACCCGTTTTTACGGCTAAGGTTACATCCTTATGCAAATTTTGAAGGAGCGAATCAAGCACGTCAATCGTTTTTCTCGCTTCTTTCAGAGATACAATTTTCCAAAAATAATTCTCCACTTCCAGAGCTATTTTGTCGGTTGTCATCTCTAGTTGGAGGTGTGAAACCTCCAAAGCCGTTTGGGCCAATTTGTTGGAGTTTACAATCTGACCTCCTGCAAAGACGGGTTGCAAGGCAGACACACAAGCGATGTTACCGTCTTTCATCGTTCCTATCTCTGTTGGTGTTTCCATGCCCAAGGGTGGTATGGGGGGAATAGTTCCTTTGATCAGATCATCATCGGCCTTATAGGTGGCCGCCCCGGCCGATATACTTGGAAAATACTTTGTGAAAGCCTCTTTCTGAGTTTGTCGGGCCGCATCGATGTCCAACTTGCCGGTTTGTATGTCTACATTGTTTGTCAAGGCCATTTCCCTGCATTCTCCTAACGTCAAAATGCGTTTTTCCTGTGCATATAGGGTAGAACCAATAAACAATATACCGGTCAATAATAGTTTGATATTCATAATGTTATTCATACTAAATTGTCATTGATTTTCGAGTTGTAAGTTTCTTTTTCGTTTTTGACTGCTTCCACTGAATATCATCCAATAACAGACTGGAAGTACCGTCAAGAGGAAGACCATCGTAATCAGTGTCCCAAAGAAAATGACTGTACCCATGGGCATCCAAAGTCCGCTACCCCCCAGAATCATAGGGATGACTCCCATAGAGGCAGCCGCCGATGTAAGGAAGATGGGGCGCATGCGGCGAGATGCCGAATAAAAAATAGCTTCTTTTACGCATTTGCCTTCCTTTTCCCTCAATTCTTCAGCATAGTCTACCATGATTATTCCATTACGCACGATGATTCCCATCAGGCTTGTTATGCCCAAAACGCAGGTCACTCCGAAATCGAGCTTCATAAGCCATAAGCCGACGGCGGTGCCGAACACGCACAGACCCATGCTTCCGAATATGAGCAACGCGATGTTTATCCGATGGAAATGGGCCAGTAAAATGAAGAAAATCATGAAGGCTGCTATCAGCAAGGCTGTCATGATGGTGGGCATGTTGTCCTGATTTTCTTCCAGTTCACCACCATACTTGATCTGGATATCGGCGGGAATGTTCATTCCTTTAATCAAGTGGTCGATACTTTCATTGACGGCCAGTGTATTGTATCCTCGAACAGGTTCGCCCAATATTGTAATGATGTTTATTCCGTTTCTACGTACAATCTGTCCATCTTTCCAGACTGGTACGATGTCGGCAATCTGTCTCAATGGTACGTTGTTGATACCTCCGTATACGGGTATTTGCTCATTCATCAGATCGGCATTGTCTGCGTGGTCAGACCTGACACTTTTTATGATGACGGGGGTGTTGTAATCTTTTTCCCATACATCGGCCAGAGGCAATCCGCTTCCGTATCTCATTGCCAATGTCGTTTCCAGCATCAGGTTGGTCACACCCAGTCGTGAAGCTTCGTCTTCTTTGAGAGTTACCTCTGTACCGACAAGCGGCTCATTGCGGTCGGTGCGTACATGTTGCAGCTCTGGCATGCTTCTCATCCGTGTCACAATTTGTTGGGCATAATGCTTCAGAGAGTCGGGGTCGGGTCCACTCAGTCTGATTTCAATGGGGTAGGAGGCCATGCTATATATCAGTTGCTTGAACTTGACGGTAGCATCGGGGAAGTAATTGGTATAACGTGGAGCCAGTTCGTCCAATATCCCGACGGTTTCTTTTATTCCCTTGGTGTTCACGATGAATTGGGCAAAGTTGCTTCCTGGTATCTGGGGTGCATATGATGAATGGAATCTTGGAGAATTGCACCCTTTGAACGACGTTACGGAAACGACCCTCTTGTCCTGTCTGATGATGTTTTCCAAACTATCGGCAATCAGGGCTGTCTTTTCTATGGAGGTGCCTGTAGGCGTGTAGATTTCTACGGCAAATTGGTTACGGTCGGCCGTAGGGAGCATGCTTTGCGGCTGATGTCCCAACATGATGCCTCCGATGACGATGGAAAGGATTCCAATGACGATGACCGCCTTGGGATGGGCAAAGCACTGGACAAGTACTTTGTCGTAAAAAGCTTGTAGAGAATCCAAAAAAGAAAAATGTTTATCAGTCCCCGGCTTTTGGGTTATCGGCTCGCGGATAAAATAAAATTGCATGAAAGGAACCAGAAGTACGGCTACCAGAAGCGATATGGCCAGAATCAGGGTTATGGCCCATGGGAAACTCAACAAAAAGTCGTGTACCAGCCCTACCGTAATCATCAGGAATGGGAAGAATGTGATGCTGATGGCGAGTGTGGCCGAAAGAATGGACTTGAAAAAATGGACCGTACTGTCGATAGACGCATGCCAACGCGACATTCCTTCGGACAATCGCTCCAGATAGCTGTCTATTATTACGATTGAGTTGTCGACAATCATGCCTAAGGTAACAATCAGTGCGGCCAGTGTAACTGTATTGAGTTCCACTCCGAACGTATGGAAAAGGCCCAACGAGATGAAGATAGTAATGGGAATTGTTGATGCGGCCACCAATGCCACCTTTATAGGTAACAGAAGCATGACCACGATAACAACTGCTATGATGGCTATCAATAATTCGCGCAGGAAATTCTGGACACTTTCGTCTACTACCACACTTTGGTCTGTAATTCTGTAAATGCCAACCTCCGATGGCAAGGTACTTTTGTATTCGTCGAGCACTTTGTTGACATCTTGTCCCATCTTGACGATATTCTGGCCTTTCTTCATTTCTACACTCAGCAGGATACATTTCTTGCCGTTGTAGGTGATGTAATTTTCAAAGGGGGCATATTCCCGTTTTACATCGGCTATATCCTTCAGCCTGATATTGTTGCCAAGAGGATCGGTGTAGACAATCATTTGCTGGATATCGTAAACCGTATTCAGCGATTCGGCCACATAGATGGGTTGTGTATATGTCTCGTTCTTTATCCTTCCGCCGGTTGTCATGAAGCCTTTGGCAAAGAGCCGGGCCGCTACCATCTGGTCGTTTAGCGCGTATTTCGACAACCTGTCATGATCCAGCACAACAGAAATCTGCTCCTTCTGCAGGCCGAACATGCTCATACGGCCAACGCTTTTGATTGTGCGCAAACGGTCTTGAAGCCCGTCCATGTAGCTCTTGAGCTCCCGATAAGTCTTGTCTTGACTTTCCATGGCTATGAGTAGTGCCGAGGTGTCTCCGAAGTCATCCAAGACCTGTACGGCAAGTACATTGGGCGGAAGCTGGGACTTGAAGACCGACATGCCATGCTTGAACTTGCTCCAGAATTCGTCCTTGTTGTTCACTTCGTCGTTCAGTTCCACCTGGATGTATACAATTCCATCCCGGTTGGTCGAGAACGTTTTTTCCTTCTTCACTTCCTTATAGCTGAATATGTAGCTTTCAAGCGGTTTGGTCACTTGTTCCACCATTTCTTCGGATGTATTGCCTGGTGCTACAGCTACAACCAGCCCCTGGCGGACGGTGAAGTCCGGGAATTCATTCTTTCGCATTTCAGGCAAGCTGTATATTCCCAATGCAATCAGGCAGCAAGTCACCAGAATGACAATCTGGCGATAATGCATAGCCCATTCTACGGCATTTCTTTTCTTGTGTTTCATACGATGTGCAATATGTTTGATGTTTTACAATGACAGGGCAGTTCCTTCGCACACTTTGTGCTGGCCCGAAATGATAATCTCATCTCCTGAGGTCAGGCCATCGGCTATCACAACACCCTCAGGGGTATACGGGCCGCAGGTTACTATTCTCTTATGAGCTTTGTCACCTTGGTTGAGCCACACAAAAGTGCGGTTCTGTTCATCGGTCTGGATGAAGTGGGGAGGCAGAACGATGGCCGACGCTTCTTGGCCGCTTCTTATGACCACATCAGTCACCATCCCAGGCAACAGCTTCCCGCCATCGTTTTCTACGGTTATTTTCACTTCATACGAGCGGGACAGGGGATTGGCAACCACTCCCTTTTCCACAATACAGCCCTCGAGGCACAGGTTGCCGGCTGCTGATATGCGGACTTGGGCACTGTCGCCTGTCCTGATGGCCGATATGTCGCCTTCGGGTACAGAGACTTTTACCTTGACTTGCTTCATGGAAACCAGTTCGACAATTGGAACTCCGGGTGCAACATTTTGTCCTATTTCAATGCTTTTCCTGGCAATGATGCCGTCAAAGGGAGCTTTTATCCGACAATCCTTGAGGTTTTTCCCGGCCACTTCCGCCATAGCCTTTGCCTGCTGGAGTTTGCTTTGTATTTCTATCCATTTGATTTCGGGCAGGCTTTTCTCTTCATATAGTATTTTGAGTCGTCTGTATGCATCCTGTGCCTGATTCAGGCTGGCTTGGGCCGCATTGTAGGCGCTGCTATACGTTGTTGTATCCATACAGGCTATCACCTGTCCTCTGCTTACGCGGTCGCCCTGCTTTACATATATACTGCTGACCGTACCCGCCAATGGGAAACTTAATGTCGTTGCGCTGGACTCTTCTACCGTCCCTGTGTATCGTTTGTCGGCGGTTACCGCATGGTCTGATACTTTCAGCAATCTGACTTTTGTCGTTTTCTCGCATACACGGACGTCACCGGCTTTATCTTGGCAGCCGGTCAACATGAACGATGTTACCAATAATGGTGCTAAGTACTTGTTTCTCATTTTGTTTTAATCTGATTAATGTTGACAATTATCCCCGAGGGGCCTTTGATGTTTCTTTTCCGGTTGCAAATATCGACCATAAGTTATCATTGGAAAAGGTCATTCTTGAGATAGAATTGTTCTTTTTCATCAATGAATTTGCCAGATACGATATAATGGGATATTTTTGTTCCCATAAAACAATCGAACCAATGAAGAAGATAGAGTCTATATCCATCCAGCAGCTTGATGACAAGAAGCTTGCTCAAAACAGACTGAAGTCGGACATCCTATTGTCGGCCAATATGGGCTTTGACGACACGTTGTTCAAGCATCCAAGCCGTATGGATGCCTTTGCCGCCATTTTCTGTGTAAGCGGTCGTGCCGAAGTGCAAATCAATCTGAAGAAATACACGCTCAAAAGTGGGACAATGGCCCTCCATGTGCCCGAGAATATCATTCAGATCAATTCCTGTGAGAATCTGATTATCTATCCTTTTATCATCTCATCGGAATTTATACGGAAAATCCATTTTGAGACCAAAGACCTCATCAATCTGTACATGGCCGCCAAGACGGCACCTGTGCTCGACCTGGAATATTCTGACATCCATATATTGGAAAAGTATTATTATTTGATGGAAAGTATACTTCAATCGGAAACGGGCCATAAGGACAATATGACCATCGGCGTGACAACCTCATTTCTCTACAAGATATACGATATACTTTCCGGGCGATTGAGGGAAAAGGAATATACAAGAAAGATTCCCGAACGGTGCGAAATTGTGTTCGAGGACTTTATCAGGGAGCTCAATGTCTATAATGGGACGGAACATTCATTGTCCTTTTTCGCCAAACGGCTGAACATCACACCCAACTATCTGTCGTGTCGGGTAAAGGAATACAGCGGAAGGACGGCGACGGAATGGATTGAAGATTCCGTCATTCTTGAGGCCAAGACGATGCTCAAACACACAGGGCTGACGATTCAAGAGATAGCCTACAGGCTGAATTTTCCAACACAAACTTTCTTTGGAAAATATTTCAAGCGTATCACGGGCATGTCTCCCAAACAATATCGCATGTCGTGAGTGTCCCCCTCCCACGTAGTTGAGTCCTCCTTCCTCAGGAAGGGGGGGGAGCGGATAGGGATTTATTTGAGCAGGACATTATAAATCCGTTCCGGCTCGCCGGGCAGGATTTTCCGAAGCTGCTCTACGAGCCGCCCGCGCGATTCCTGTGGGGTACGGTCGGGGTGGCAGGCTTCGCGTCCGAAGAGGGCTTCGGGCGTGGTGAGCAGGGACCATCCCCAGCCGTACTCCCGTCCGTGGCGGTCG
>ENA-UONW01001241-UONW01001241.1-human-gut-metagenome-genome-assembly--contig:-CS52-NODE-1241-length-32219-cov-7.168263_pt1 | contig 32219 bp, 28 predicted proteins | sample MGYA00242463_ERZ724010 | MGnify/ENA metagenome assembly ERZ724010 | reverse complement strand
ACTGCATAAGCTTTGCACAAGAACTGCATAAGCTTTGCACAAGAACTGCATAAGCTTTGCACAAGAACTGCATAAGCTTTGCACAAGAACTGCAAAGGCTTTGCGGAAATACCGCAAAGCCTTTGCCTAATATTTGATGCCTATTGGACGCAGCATCAGTCGTCAATGTCTATCAGTTGTCCTTTCTTGTTGAACTTCAGGGAAAGGCGGTTGCTCAGTTCCACTTCGGTCTCGCCGCGGTCGCGCTCTATCTTGTGATAGACCACTCCCGGATATTGCGCATCGACAAAACTCTGTATATAGTCCGGAACCAGTGCCTTGGGCAGTTCGCCACGCTTGCAGTCCACCTCTTCCCAGTTGCCCTTCCCGTCGAACTCAATCTTCGTGCGGTCGGTCATCACCACTTCGTATTTCTTCGACAGAAATTCACTTTCTACCTTTATATAAGAAATCTGCCGGTTCTCAAAATGCTGTTTCAGAAATGTCTGAGCCGCTGCAGGCAGTTCTTTGGGGTTCATGGTTATCACATCACGGGCTATGCCGAACTGAACGGCTACCACCATCATCAGCAGGAATGCAATCATCTTTTTCATACTTCTTTCTCCTTTTTATAAGTTAATACTGTTTTCATTGTTTATCTGCTGCAAAGTAAACAGGTGATTTGGGAAAGAATTGGGAAAAACAGAACACTTTTGCCGGATTTACACTATTTAACCAAGGAAAAGACATGCATCCCCTCTTCCCAACGATACATCAGGCGGAGCGAACAACCCGAAGCGATGGCTTCGCTGATGGCCAGTCCCAATCCTGTAGAATCCTTCTTGCGGTCTACACTGTGGGCAAAACGCTTGAACAGCTGCGAAGCATCCAGCGGAGCTGTTCCACTGTTCTTCACAACCAGCGAAGCGGCAGAAGTTTCCACCACCAGACGCCCTCCTTCCGGACTGTGCACCAAGGCATTCTTCACCAGATTGGTTACAAGGATATGGGCCAGTGAAGCGTTGCAGCGAATCACGAAAGGCTGTTCGCCCTTCACACGTTCCAGATTTATCTGCTTATGTTCGTATACCTCCATAAGGTCGGGCAGCAGTTCGTCCAGCAGTTCGTCCACGCATACATCTTCGGTTTCGGCATACTGGCCGTTTTCGATGCGCGACAACAGCAACAGTGCTTTGTTCAACTTGACCGCACGCCCCAGCGTGGCATAAATGGTGTCGAGTTCCTTCAACTGCTCTTCGGTCATACCTTCACTTTCGGCCAGCAATTCCAGCTTGCCACGGGCGATGGCCAATGGAGTCTGCAGTTCGTGCGAAGCATTTTCTATGAACTGCTTCTGCTCTTCGTAAGCTTTATGGCTGCGGTTGGCCATGTCACAGGCCACCTCGCCCAGCAGGCGGAATTCCCGGATATTGGTAGCATTCTCCAACGGCGGGACCTCCGCCCCCGGATGCAGGTGCTGCAGCCAGTCCATCAGCTGATTCATCGGACGAAAAATCTTCTGAAGAATGAGCCGCGTACCGATGGCAGTGCAGCACAGGAAGAGAACGAACAATGCCGCCAGATACCAAAACATGGCATTGGCCATGTCGTCGCGCTCAAGAGTGGAAATCATCAGCTCCAGTTCGTAAAACTGTCCGTCGGGCATGCGGAAAGCCGTGCGGTAGACACGCACCGGCTCATGTTCGTCTTCGCTCTCGACATAAACCAGCGAATCGTAGAACATGTCGCGGTAGTTCTCACCCTCCTCTACCGAAAGGGGATGAAAATAATAGAATGACATCAGATTCCCCTCCGTTTCCAGGACACTCTCGTCGTAGAGGGCATTGTTGATGATAATCTGGGCATAATTCTCCAGCGTGTCGTCCGTTTCATCCATCAGTTCGTACAAGATGGTATAATAGAACAGCACGCCCCATACTGCCATCAGAGCCAACAGCCACAGGGACAGTTTGCGGTATGTGTAATGGAGCAACTTCATACTTCCGCCAGTTTATAGCCGAACCCGTATACCGCCTTCACTTCGATGGTGGCTCCGGCCTGTTTCAGTTTCTTGCGCAGATTCTTCACCTGCGAGTAGATGAAGTCCAGCGAGTCGGCCTGGTCAATGTTGTCACCCCAGACAGATTCGGCCAGACTCATGCGGTTGATGACGCGGTTGGGATTGGCCACAAAATAATAGAGCAGGTCAAACTCCTTACGGTTGAGCTGCAGGGGTACTCCCCCCACCTCCACCTGCCGCTTGTCAGGATAGAGCACCACATTACCCATCGTCACACTGGTGTCGCCGTTGTTCTGCCGGCGGCGTATCAGCGACTTCACACGGGCATTCAGTTCGGCCAGATGGAAAGGCTTGGTCAGATAGTCGTCAGCCCCGAGTTCGAGTCCGTCTACCTTGTCGTCCAGCGAGTCCTTGGCCGAAATAATCAGCACACTGTCACTGCGCCGCAAGCGTTTCAGTTCGCGCAGCAAGTCCAGACCACTTCCACCCGGTAGCATGATGTCCAGCAGGATGCAGTCGTAATCATAGTCATTGACCTTGTCGAATGCCGAATGATAGTCTGCGGCGGTTTCGACAACAAACTTCTCTTTCAAGAGCGACGTGCGGATGGTTTCGCGCAGGTCCTGTTCGTCTTCTACTACTAATATCTTCATGTCAGCAAAACTAAAGCATAATACTGGAAAGATTCTGTAAAGAACCGGACAAAGAAAACAAAAAATACGCCGCCGTCCAAGCGAAACAAGGGAAAATAACAGAACTCCAAGCAAGAAAAGAAGCTGAAAGAAGCGCAAAACAGACATTAAAAACAAAATATTTGCAGAAATATGACAGTATTTTAATTTTTATCCATACATTTGGACGAACAATTTCTAAAAAGTAATCACTATGAGCAAACGAACGAAAAGATTTCTCCTGACGGAAGACGAAATACCACAGTATTGGTATAACATACAGGCCGACATGGTGAACAAGCCCATGCCGCCACTCAACCCTGCCACACACGAACCGCTGAAGCCGGAAGACATGTATCCCATCTTTGCCAAGGAACTGTGCCACCAGGAACTGAACCAGACCGACCCGTGGATTGAAATTCCCGAGGAGGTACGCGAGATGTACAAGTACTACCGCAGTACCCCGCTGGTACGTGCCTACGGACTGGAGGAGGCTTTGGGCACGCCGGCACATATCTACTTCAAGAACGAGAGTGTCAGCCCCATGGGTTCCCACAAGCTGAATTCGGCCATCCCGCAGGCCTACTACTGCAAAAAGGAAGGGGTGACCAACGTAACGACCGAAACCGGTGCCGGACAATGGGGAGCCTCGTTGGCCTACGCAGCCCGTCTCTTCGGACTGGAAGCCGCCGTCTATCAGGTAAAGATCAGCTATGAGCAGAAGCCCTACCGCCGCAGCATCATGCAAACCTACGGAGCACAAGTTACTCCGTCGCCCTCCATGTCGACCCGCGCCGGCAAGGATATCCTGACTGCACATCCCAACCATCAGGGTTCGTTGGGAACGGCTATTTCAGAGGCCATCGAACTGGCACGTACCACACCCAACTGTAAATACACGCTGGGCTCCGTGCTGAGTCACGTAACGCTGCACCAGACAGTTATCGGCCTGGAAGCCGAGAAACAGATGGCAATGGCCGGCGAATATCCGGACATGGTCATTGCCTGCTTCGGCGGAGGATCCAATTTCGGCGGTATCGCTTTCCCCTTCCTGCGCCACAACATTCTGGAAGGAAAGACTACCCGCTTCATCGCTGCCGAACCGGCTTCGTGTCCCAAGCTGACACGCGGCAAATTCCAGTATGACTTCGGTGACGAGGCCGGCTATACACCACTGCTACCCATGTTTACGCTGGGACACAATTTTGCTCCTGCCAACATTCACGCAGGAGGCCTGCGTTACCACGGAGCCGGCGTCATCGTATCACAACTGCTGAAGGACCATCTGATGGAAGCTGTAGACATCCAGCAACTGGAGTCGTTCGAGGCCGGCTGTCTGTTTGCCCGTGTAGAAGGCATCATCCCCGCCCCCGAATCGTGCCATGCCATTGCGGCTACCATCCGTGAGGCCAACAAGTGTAAGGAAACGGGTGAAGAGAAAGTGATTCTGTTCAACCTTTCGGGACACGGCCTCATCGACATGGCTTCGTATGACAAATATCTGGCCGGCGACCTGGTGAACTATACCCTTACCGACGACGACATCCAGAAGAATCTGGACGAAATCAACGGGCTGGACAAATGATACAGACGAACAGGCATTGTCCAACAATAATTGATAAAGAAAGAGGCTGTAGCGTAATCACGCTACAGCCTCTTTCTTTATCTGCTCATTCCTTTTTCAGTTCTGCAAGGGGCAGTTCTGATGAAGCCTTGCCGGTTGTCCCTGCTTTACAGGCATCTGCTTCCGGCCGAACTTATGGGCACGAAGTCCTGCCTGGCATGGGCCTTGTCTGAAAATCTTCTCAATCTGCTTGGCAGTCAGCATCTGCTTGAATTCCTTGTAGTACTTCTCGCGGGTATCCAGCATCTTGCGGCACTGGTCGAAACGCTGTTCGATACGCGCTTCAATCTCGGCATCGGTCGGCGCCTTCTTTTCAGCTTTCTGAGGCTGTTCGCCCTCAGCTGGAGCATTTTTGCGGGCTTCCTTCCGGATACCGGCCATATCCTTCAGATACTGCTGGTAAACCGGTGCGAACTTGGCAGCCGTCGCGTCGTCCAACAACAGGGCGGTTGTCATCCGTTCAGTCTGCTTCTGTATCATCTCTTCCTCAGTCAGACGGGGTCTTTTCATTCTATCTGCAGGTTTCTTTTCTACTTGTGCTGACAGGCCACCTGCAACAAGCAGGGCCAATACCATCAAAGACATTAATTTCTGTTTCATAATTTTCTCCTTCAATAAATTGATTATACTAAAACGGAGCTCTACCCTGCCTTTCCCGACATCCGGAATAAGGGAAGGCCGGCAGGCCTCACATTCCTTTAGAAGGAAGAAGGGGCCAAAAGTAAAATTGCGGGAGTCTACTTTTGCAATTTATTAACAGCAAAGCGGTTATAAGCAAAAAAATGGGAATATGTCGGTACAGGCATTCACCTGTCAGGACACATTCCCATCCCAAAAAGTAACAACTATAACTTTAGAGAACGATTACCAGAATCTGTTACGTTCGGGGCTGTATTCAAACCCAACCGCCTTCAGTTTTCTGACAATGTCTGCCTTGTCTACATTCATATCCTCGCAAAGAGCATCAAGCGAAGGATAGAAATCTCTTAATTTCATGTTGATGAAGCTATAAAGCATCATCGGTTCTTCGGGTAATTTCATTTGCTACAATCTTTATATTAACTAATACCGCCGCAAAGATAGACGTTTTTCCATTTACCCGTACTTGACATAAATCAATTTTATCCGTTTTTCACATGCAACCGGTTGGGCCGGTCGTGGAATGCAGAACACGAAATTCAATGGAGCTGCCCCGACTTGCGTTGGTTCAGGATAACGTAGATAATGACCGGCGCACCCACCACAGGCGTAACGGCGTTGAGCGGAATAATGCCCGACTCACCCGGCAACACACACACAAGATTGCAGAACAAAGCCACCGCCCCACCGCTCAACATCGTGACCGGCAGCAAGGACTGGTGGTTGGACGTACCCAGCATCATACGTGCCACATGGGGAACAGCCAGCCCGATAAATGAAACAGGGCCGCAAAAGGCCGTAGTAATGGCAGTCAGAAGGCCGGTAACCACCAGCAGCCAGTTGCGGACACGACGGATGTTGACACCCAGATTCTCGGCATACCTGTCTCCCAGAAGCAAGGCATTGAGAGGCTTGATGAGCAACAAGGCTCCCCAAAGCCCCAGCAATGTGACCGATGCAAAGGCAGGCATCTGCTGCATGGATACACCGCCGAAACTGCCCATCCCCCAAATGGTATACGACTGTACTCCCTCGGCTGTAGCAAAGAAATTGAGCAAGGCGATGGCCGACGAAGCGATATAGCCGATCATGATGCCCGTAATGAGCAACATGACGTTACTGCGGATAAGGGTAGAAAAGAACAGGATAAGCGCCATGACCAGCATGGAACCCGCAAACGCACCCGCCAGTACAGAAAAAAAGCCCGACAAACTGAAACTGCCTGCCGAAAGACTTCCTCCGAACAGCAGCATCACCAAAGCTACTCCCAGACTGGCTCCCGAATTGATACCTAAAATGGAAGGACCCGCCAGCGGATTACGGAAAGCCGTCTGCAACATCAGGCCGCATGTAGCCAGGGCCCCTCCGCACAGCAAGGCCGTCAAGGCCTGGGGCAACCTCGACTCCCATACAATGAAACTCCAGCTTGCTTTCTCCACTTCGCCTCCCGCCAATATACGGAACACCTCGGCTAATGGAATACGTACCGAACCTACCAGCAGGCAGGCCATAAACAGCAGTACGACAACCGCCGAAAGTCCCACTCCAAATTTCCAACCCTTGTTCATCTCAACGTTCCTCCAACTTCTTATAATAGCGCAACCCGTCCGGAACAGAATTTGGTTCGGGATGCAGAATCTTTATCAGATCGGCCAGCAAACGGTCGGGATGGAAAGGGGTTTCCTCGTAAAACGAAACCTTCCCGGTGTTGCAGCCATATACATTCCGGTTCTTGAAAGCCTTGAAACCTGTATAGCCGGAGAAATCGGCCTCCATATCGGCATACGTCATGTCGCGGTTACGGTTATACTTGATGAGCCAAACGTCGGCATCGCCGGCACGGTCGAACACGGTCTCGAAAGCCATCGGTACCGACCCGCTATGACGGTCGCCGGCAAAAGCATAGGCACTGCAGGCATCGTCCAGCAGACGGCCTGTCGTACTGCGCCCGCCAGGTACATACCAGGCCGAACCATTCTTCAGTTCGCACACCACCGACAGACGGACAGACGACAGAGACGCACGCCTCTTGAGAGCATTGTAGCTGCTATCCACCCGGGCAAACAGGCTGTCGGCCTGTGGGGCTACTCCAAACAACAGGCCATAGAAACGCATCCATTCTGCACGGCCTAAAGCCGAAGTCTCCATATAGTCGGCACATTCGACAATGGGCACGCCCAACTTCTCGACGCGTCCATATCCGTTGCTGTTTTCAAAGGGAGACAACAGGATGGCATCGGGATGCAGGTCGATGATGCGTTCCATGTCGGGATTCATACCGTCACCACAATCGGCCACACGTCCCTGCTCCACCGCTTCGTGCAGGGCAGGCAGCTTGATGTATTTCAGGTCGCACACACCACCGACGGAGCTCCCTGCTCCCAGCTCGTACAACAGGCCACAATGGACGGACGAGTAGACCACTGCCTTCGACAACGGAGTACGTATCACAGTTCCGTCAGGCAGCCCCTCTGGTAAATCCGTGTGCTTGGGTACCAATATATAGGTATGCAGCGTACGCAGTGTGTCCCAAGGATTGCGCAAGGTGGCTACCGTATAGCCGGGATAGTCGACAAGCGTCAGGTTTTCGGCGTAATGCAGGGCGAGGGTATCGCCTGAACATAGCCTTGTATTTCCGCTACGTCCAGAACAGGAAAAGCCTGTCAGCGTTACGACCAACAGGCTGAATCCTATATAAAAAAGGTGTTTCATGTATACCGTTATTTCATTCATTGTTGCAGAAAACGGACACCAGCTACAGAAATACCGGCTTCCAACGTTTTCTTTGGCGTTCCGTCATTATTGAATACATATACAGTACTCGGCGCACCCGTATAGTCAGGAGAAGAAATGTAAATATCACCATTACTCGGATCCACATCAATCTGAGTGGGATTGGCAATATCTGCGGTAGAGATGATGGATTGCTGTGTTCCGGTTTTCAAATCATAAACAAAAATATCGGTCTTTTCAGGTGTATAATAATCGGCATAGATACAATACATCTTTTGATTATAATAAGCAATCGTACTGGCCTGACAGAGTTTTTTTACTTCTCCTGTAGCCGGATCAAGGCATTGCAAAGTTTGCAATATGCGCTCTTCGACAGGAATGTCCGGATTGTCATAGGTACCACACGAAACAAAATAAATCTTACCGTCAGCAACCAACGACTGATTATAGGGATTCAACAAAACTTCGATGTCTTTCTCCTTGGTAAAAGTAGAAAGGTCTACAACAGCCACCTGATTTCCTGTACTATAATTAGAGATATTCACATACAATTTTCCACCTACATAGGAAAGAGCTTCCGGATAAGGCCCAACTTCTACACTTTTGTCCACTTCCAGCGAGAGGGTATCAAGCCTCGAAACGGTTCCGTCGTAGGAAGTGAAATACACGCATCCTTCAGCAGCCTCCAGATAACGGGGCTGCATAGGTTGGTCGGCATCGTTCACCATATTCAGTGTTTTGATGATTTTCCCGTCAAAAGTCAGTACCTCGATTTTGGAAGAAGTCGAGCACGCTACATAAAGCTTTGAACCGTAGATACAGAGATCCTGCGCGTCACCGATACCTTTTCCGTTGGCCATTTTATACAAGTCACCGCTGACATTACCTGTTTCGTAGTCATAAAACTGGATAGAACCATTATTCTGTTTCCAGTTACCGTTGTTTACAAAATAGGCACCTACACTTTTTACTTCGACAGGCGGTTCTGGAATAGAGTCATTTTCATCACAAGAAGCCAGCCAAGTAACGGAGGCCATCACAAATAGTACTGCTTTAAACCAATGTTTTTTCATATTCATCGTTTATTTTAAAATTGATAATTAAGTGTCACTTTATAGTTACGCCCCGGCATCGGATAAAAACGGACAACTTCATAATTCTTATTACCCAGATTCAAGGCGTCCAATTGTATGCGTAATTGTTGTTTCTTCCATGCAAACGTACGCGAGAGTGCCAACCCATAATCTGTATAAGGAGCAATACGGTTATCAGCGCTGTTGTAAGAACTGACAAAGCGTTCAGATGCATAAAACAGGCTGTAGGACAAATCGGCCCATGGAGTGCTGAGTATACAATTGGCCGATCCCGAATGGCAAGGAGTATAGGCTATCTGGTTTCTCCATACTTTAGAAGTACGGTCAGTCACATCTTCAGCCTGCATATAATTATAGGATAACTGTAAGTTTGTAGACCATCGGTCCGCCCAACGAAGTTCGGCCTGTACGTTGACATCGGCCCCTATCGTTTCCACTTTTCCAATGTTGGACATCTTCCAGATAAACATGGTAGGAACGGCTACAATTTTGTCCTTCACCGTTCCGTAATATGTATCCGCACTAATTCCTACATATTCCAGAAAAGAAGAAAAAGCATGATTCCATGTGAGGCCCACATTCCATTGCCTGGTAGATTCCGGACGGAGGTTAGCATTGCCAATCAGCAGATAATACAAATCATTGAATGTCGGAACACGGAAGATGTCTTTATAAGAAATACGGAATCGCAGATTTTCATTCCAAGGTTTCCATGAAGCACTGAATGCTGGAGACAACCGTTTGAAGCCATCGGAAGCTTCACCGGTTTCCACCCGTTCGGTAATATGTGTATTGAGCAGTGAGGCCGTAAAGGCAAAACGCGGAAGAGTGTAGCGTACCGCCAAAGCAGTGAGCCAGCTGAACCGTTCGGGATACTGACAATTGCGTAAGGTTGTAGACAGGTCGTTATAAGCAAAATCCTGAGCTATCGAAAAAGACAGATTGCGTATCGGTTCACCCCAAAAGGTAGCAGTCAAGTAGGTTTCCGTCTGTCTGAAACGATCATCAGTTACGCCTGAAGCCGGTTCGTTGTAGTCGCGATTCCAGCTGTAATTGAATTTTCCGGCAGCTTTCAGTTTCCATCTCTCACTGAAACGGTTCTCATAAGCCAGTTGGCAGAAATAATTGCGGTCATACAAACGTTCTACAGAATATGTGTTATCGTAAATCACTCCGCCAGGCAAGCCGCGTTCCGAATCAAACAAATAGGCCTTTACACTCAGGTCCTGCCGGTCCGTCAGTGCTGTATGCAGATTCAATTCGGCTCTCCACGAACGGATGTCACTGTTGTTCCGCTTCTCGTCAATTAAGGATTCACCATTCCACAGACGAAAAGGATAATTGCCATCTGCACGCAGAAAGTCTGTATAGGCAGAAAGACTGGTCTTGTGACCAAGCTTCTGCACAAACATCAGGGAAGGATTTAGCAAACCGAAAGAACCCGTCTTCAGGCGAACCGTCGTCTGCCAGGACTTGTCTTCCAATTGTGGACGCAAAGTCTCGATATTCAAGGTACCTGCCGAAGCAAACAGCTTGGCAGCCTGATAGATGTCATCAGATTGCCCGATGGTGAGATACAACAACGATACATTGTCCAATGAAAAACGAGAAATATCAATCTGTCCCGACTGGCAATCACTTATGGCCACTCCGTCGTAACACACACCTGTATGCTGTGCCCCAAGACTACGTACAGAAACAGTTTTCAGTCCCCCGACACCTCCATAGTCCTTCACGCTGACACCCGAAAAATACTTCACGGCATCAGCCACATCATGCGCTCCGATTTGTTCCATCCGGCTGCGGTCCATTACCTGCATAGGAGAAGCTGCAGTCATATTTGACCACCTCTTCCGGGCCCGAACCGTCACTTCACCGATACTGTCGCCCTCCAAGGTCTGTGCCTTGACCGGCAACAAGGCTATGCAGGAAAGGGTTAGGCATACCCACCAAACCTTTCTATTGCGTTTCATGCCGCAAACAATTGTTTTTATTGATAAACTCCACACACTGCCCACTTTCCTCGAATGAACAGTTTTTCGACTGGGTTTTGCAGGTCTTCTGACTCGTTTCTCGAAACATCGCCTTCCCGTCTTCAACTTCAGGGTCCGACAGTGGCACAGAGGTAATGAAATGATGTTCCTCTACAATGAAACTCACAGCAGCGGGACTGTTCGGGACTTGCACCCGATTCCCTTTTCATCCACCTGCCTCGCAAACGGAAGCCGGCGGAACAAAACCAACGCAAAGGTAGGAAAAGAATCTGAAACAAAGGCAAAGAAACCGACAGTTTTTATAACTTTGCCGTAAGAACCCAAAAACATTCGAAAAATGAAAAACAACCTGCTTTCCGAACATCTCACCTACAACGGCGACAACAGTACACATACGCATGTACATCTCCTCAACTATTCGTCCGACCACTTCAGCGAGACAATCTGCGACAATTTTGAAGAAATCATGTCGCAGGCGACAACCGAAAACAAGTTGTGGATACGGGTACACGGACTGAAGGATACCGAATACATCAAGAACATCTGTACCTACTTCCAAATCAATTTCCTGATGATGCAAGATATCCTGAACGTGGACCATCCCAGCAAAATAGAAAAGAACGGCGACTTCAACTTCGTCGTCACACGCATCTTCCACGAGAACAGCGAAACCTCCGTCAGGCTGGTACAAGGCAAGAACGTGGTACTGACCTTTACCGAAGGGGAAGCTTCTTTCTTCGACGATGCCGTCAAAGCCCTGCAGGAGAATGTGCTGAAAATACGGACACGCTCGTCGGACTATCTGTTCTCCGTGCTGTTCAACGAACTGGTGTCGAACTATGTGTCACTGGCCATCGAAACCGGTGACCAGCTCGACGACCTCGAAACCGAACTGCTGGCCGCCACCACCAGCTACAACATCCGCATGCAGCTGCAAATGCTGCGGAAACGGTATATGGAAATCAAGCGGACGGTCGTCCCGCTGAAGGACCAGTATTCCAAAATCCTCCACCCCGACTCCGACCTCATCAACGAGGCCAACCGGCCGTTCTTCAACGATGTGAACGACCACCTGCTCAACGCCGTGCAGCTCACGGAAGGATGCCGCGAAACCCTCTCGTCGCTGATGGACCTCTATATATCGAACAGCGACATGCACATGAACTACATCATGAAGCGGCTCACCATCGTATCGACCATCTTCATCCCGCTCACATTCCTTGTAGGGGTATGGGGGATGAATTTCAAGTTCATGCCCGAGCTCGACTGGAAGTACGGATACCTGATGGCCTGGGGCGTGATGCTGGCGGCAGGACTTGCCTCCTATCTGATTCTCCGCTCACGCAAGTGGCAATAAAAAAACCGGCCATCGGGCCGGTTTTCCATTATCTTGTTGCCTGTACATTGTCAGGCTACCTTTTCCAGTTTCTTCATCACCGAGAAGATGAACAGGGCTGCCAGCAGGCAGAGACCCATCAGGACACCCCATACAATCCACAGATTGAGGTCGCCCCACAACCAGGCTGCCACAGCCGTCAGATAGTTACCGATGGCAGTAGCCACAAACCAGCCACCCATCATCATACCCTTGTACTTCGGAGGAGCCACCTTCGACACGAACGAGATACCCATCGGAGAGAGCAGCAGCTCACCGAACGTCAGCACCAGGTAAGTAGACACCAGCCAGTTGGGCGATACAAACGTAGCCGTGCCAGCCTCTACGGCAGCAGCCTGCGCATTGGGCGTCAGCAATCCGAAGGAAGCGAACATCATCAGTACATAACCGCAGGCAGCCACCAGCATACCCAAGCCTATCTTGCGGGGAGCAGAAGGTTCCTTACCCTTGCGGGCCAACGAGCCGAAAATCGCCATCGATACCGGCGTCAAGGCCACTACAAAGAAGGGGTTGAACTGCTGGAAAATAGGAGCATCTACCGGCGTAGCACCTTCGATAGCGGAATAACGATATACCAGGAAGAGGACTGCCAGCAGAATAACAACACCCGAAATGGCCTTTCCCTTGCCCGTCTTCGACTGGAAGAGGGAGAACAGGGCATATACGATGAAGATGACAGCTACCAGGTTCCACACGCTGAACATCATGCTTTCGAGCCCTACCGAACTCTTGGCCGTAAACTCGTCGGCAAAGTAAGTCAGCGTCAAACCGTTCTGATGGAAAGCCATCCAGAAGAAGATAACCACGGCAAATACCAGACAGAGGGCTACGATACGGTCTTTCGTCTCGCGCGGAGAAAGCTCTTCGACAGCTGTTTCCTGCTTGCCACCGGCCTGCTTGCCGCTACCCTCTACATGCTTGAAGGTGCTGCGGAAGCCATAATAGATCATCATGGAGACAATCAGCGAAACACAAGCCACGGCAAAGGCGAAGTGATAAGAATCGTTCACACTTACCCCCCAGTTCTTCTGTGCATACTCCATCATGGCAACGGCTGCCGTAGGAGCAAACAGGGCACCGATGTTGATGGCCATATAGAAAATACTGAAAGCAGAGTCGCGCTTGGAGGCATATTCGGGCGAGTCATACAGATTGCCCACCATAACCTGCAAGTTGCCCTTGAACAGCCCCGTTCCGCTGCTGATAACCACCAGCGCGGCAAACATGGCAATCAGCGCCAAGGTTCCGCTGCCCAATGGCAAAGCCAGCAGCACGTAGCCTGCAAACATGGCGACGATACCGATCTTCACCATCTTACCGTAACCGAATTTGTCGGCCAGGATACCGCCGATGAACGGGAGGAAATAAACTAATGCCAGAAACGTAGAATAAATGGTGCCGGCCATGGCTGCCGACAAACCGAAGTTGGCTTTCAGAAACAATACAAAAATGGCCAACATCGTGTAGTAGCCGAAACGTTCGCCCGTATTGGCGAGCGCCAAGGCGTAAAGACCTTTAGGTTGCCCTTCAAACATAATGTGTAGAGTATTTAAGATTAATAAAAAATTAAATTATTTCGTGCAAATATAGAACTTTTGCCGCACATTTCCTAAAAAAGCAGACAAACTTCTGCTCCCGTCTCCCGAATCAAATCTTTCGGATCGAGTTTCAGCTGAAGGCCTCGCTGGCCCGCACTGATATAGATGTAGGGAAACTGGAGGCAGGTCTCGTGGATGTACGTGGGGAAAGGCTTCTTCATCCCGATGGGCGAACAGCCGCCACGGATGTAGCCCGTCAGGGGCAGCAGCTCCTTCACGGGGATGAGGTCGCACTTCTTGTTGCCCGACACCTTGGCGGCCAGCTTCAGGTCCACTTCGTGTTCGCCGGGGATGACGCAGACGAAATGGCCCGTCTTGTCGCCGTGCAGGATGAGGGTCTTGAACACACAATCTATGTTCTCGCCCAGGCTGGCGGCTACGTGTACCGCGCTCAGGTCGCTTTCGTCCACCTCGTAGGGGATGAGTTCGTAGGCTATCTTGGCCTTGTCCAGCAGACGGGCTGCATTGGTCTTATTGATCTTTTTCATTGTTTCTTCTTTATTATTTAGTTATCTGCACTTTTTCTTACGCTTACCGCTGTCTGTACTTTTTCTTTCGCTTACCCGAAAGAAAAAGGTACCAAAAAGAAAGGGCACCGTCTACACTTCCGGGGCTACTTCAGAAGTCTGCCGGACTAAAGGACAGGAACTCGCTGCGCTCAAACAGCCTGTCCTTCTTGACGTCCGTCCGACTCCCTCCGTTTCACGCCCCTCCAGTGAGGCCGGAAAGCCCTGCGGCTTGTTTCTGATATTAATGATAAATAGCTAATATCATTCCTCTCTATTCACCATCTATCATTCACCATTCACCGTTGAACACAGCTGCTTTCGCGATTACATTCCTATTGTTCATTATCAATTATCCATTAATGAAGCGCAGCCCGGGCCTAATCGGAGGGGCGTAAAGCAGAGGAACATTTTTTGCGTCAAGAAAGGCAGACTATTTGAGCGCAGCGAGTCCTGCCTTTTAGCAAAAAATGCTCCGGAGTAGCCCCGGAGGTTCAGCCCTTGCTTTTCTTTTGGTATCTTTTCTTTTGCGTCAAGGCAAAAGAAAAGTACAACACACATTCTTATTTCATTTTCAATTCTTCTCGCAGGAACTTCGGCGTATAGCCCTTACCGCACATCGCCACTTCTTCGGGCGTGCCGCACGACAGGAGTTCTCCCCCGCCCTTGCCGCCTTCGGGTCCCATGTCGATGATGTAGTCGGCCATCTTGATGACATCCAAGTTGTGTTCGATGACAATCACCGTGTTACCCTTGTCCACCAGCCGCTCCAGCACGTTCATCAGCACGCGGATGTCCTCGAAGTGCAGACCCGTGGTGGGTTCGTCGAGAATGTAAAGTGTCTTGCCCGTGTCGCGCTTGGACAGCTCCGTGGCCAGCTTGACGCGCTGGCTCTCGCCGCCCGAGAGTGTGGTGCTGGACTGTCCGAGCTTGATGTACCCCAAGCCCACGTCCTGAATGACCTTGATTTTGTTCAGTATCTGCGGCACGTTCTCGAAGAACTCCACGGCACGGTTGATGGTCATGTCGAGCACGTCGGCAATGGACTTGCCTTTGTAGCGCACCTCCAGCGTCTCGCGGTTGTAGCGCTTGCCGTGGCACACCTCGCAGGGTACGTAGACGTCGGGCAGGAAATTCATCTCGATAGTCTTGTATCCGTTACCCTGACAGGCTTCGCAACGGCCTCCGCTCACGTTGAACGAGAAGCGTCCGGGCTTGTATCCGCGTATCTTCGCTTCGGGCAGACCGACAAACAGGTTGCGGATGTCGCTGAACACGCCCGTGTAGGTGGCAGGATTGGAGCGCGGCGTGCGTCCCAGGGGCGACTGGTCGACGTTCACCACCTTGTCGATGTACTCCAGCCCCTCGATGCTGTCGTAGGGCAAGGGGTCTTGCAGAGAGCGGTAGAACTTCTGCGACAGGATGGGCTGCAGGGTTTCGTTGATGAGGGTGGACTTTCCGCTGCCCGACACGCCCGTCACGCAGATGAGTTTGCCCAAGGGGAACTCCACGTCCACGTTCTTCAGGTTGTTGCCACGGGCTCCGCGCAACCACAGGCTGTGCCCGTTGCCTTTGCGGCGTTCCTTAGGCACTTCGATGGCACATTCGCCGTTCAGGTATTGCGAGGTCAGCGTATGCGTCTGGAGCATCTGGCGAGGCGTACCTTCGAACACCACCTCGCCACCCAGGCGGCCGGCCTTGGGGCCCATGTCTATCACGTAATCGGCGGTCAGCATCATATCCTTGTCGTGCTCCACCACGATGACCGAGTTTCCGATGTCGCGCAACTCCTTCAGCGAATTGATCAGGCGCAGGTTGTCGCGCTGGTGCAAACCGATACTGGGTTCGTCCAAGATGTAGAGCACGTTCACCAGCTGCGAACCGATCTGTGTAGCCAGCCGGATGCGCTGACTCTCACCGCCGGACAGGCTCATCGAACTGCGGTCGAGCGACAGGTAATCCAATCCCACGTCGAGCAGGAACTTCAGGCGGGTACGTATCTCCTTGAGTATCTCCACGGCTATCTGCCGCTGCTTGTTGCTGAGGTGTTCTTCCACGTGCATCAGCCATTCGTAAAGCTCGCTGATGTCCATCGTGGCCAGTTCCTGAATGTTCTTGTCGTGGATGCGGAAAGAGAGAGCCTCCCGGTTCAGCTTGGCGCCGTGGCACTCGGGACAGGTAGCCGTACGTGCAAACTGCTCGGCCCACTTCTGTGCCGTAGGCGAAGGGTCGCGCTCCTGCAACAGCTGGATGTACTTCACCACACCTTCGTAGGTCGTGAAGTAATCCGACGACGTACCCACCAGCTGGCTCTTGATTTTCAGACGTTCGTCCGAACCGTTGAGGATTTCGTCGATTGCCTCGTCGGGCAGGTCCTTGACCGGTGTCTTCAGGTTGGCTTCATACTTCTCCAACAACGCTTCAATTTGCCAGAATATCATGCCGTTCTTGTATTTTCCCAACGGCACAATGGCACCGTTGTAGACCGACAGCTCCCGATCGGGAATCACCTTGTCGATGTCTATCTGGTTCACGACGCCCAGCCCCTTGCATCGGGGGCAGGCACCCTGAGGCGAATTGAACGAGAAATTATGAGGGGCAGGCTCTTTGTAGGACAATCCGGTCACGGGGCACATCAGGCGCTTGCTGTAGTGACGCACGCTTTCCATCTGTGCATCGAGTATCATCATCAGCCCGTCGCCCTGGCGCATGGCCGTAGCCACACTGCCTTTCAGCCGTGTGTCATCCTTGTCGGCCACCACCAGCTTGTCAATCACCACCTCCACATCGTGGTTCTTGTAGCGGTCCAGCTTCATGCCCGGCAGTGCTTCCTTCAGCTCACCGTCCACACGGACGTACAGGTAGCCTTTCTTTCTCACCTGCTCGAACAGTTCCTTGTAATGCCCTTTGCGGTTGCGCACCAGCGGAGCAAGCAGGTAGATGCGCCTGCCTTTGTAGTCCTTCAGGATGAGGTCCAGAATCTGTTCCTCCGTATACTTCACCATCTTCTCGCCACTGAGGTACGAATAGGCTTCACCGGCCCTGGCATAGAGCAGACGCAGGAAGTCGTAAATCTCGGTCGTGGTACCCACGGTAGAGCGCGGGTTCTTGTTCGTCGTCTTCTGTTCGATGGAAATGACGGGGCTCAGGCCGGTTATCTTGTCCACATCCGGACGCTCCAGATTGCCCAGGAAATTGCGTGCATAGGCCGAAAACGTCTCGATGTAACGCCGCTGTCCCTCGGCAAAGATGGTGTCGAAGGCCAGCGATGACTTGCCGCTACCGCTCAGCCCCGTGATGACCGTCAGGCTGTTTCGCGGAATCTGCGCGTCGATATTCTTCAGGTTGTGCACCCTGGCTCCGTAGACATTGATATATTCTTTTTCTTCTGACTGTTGCATAATTCCGGTATTTTTTCAAATTGCAAAAATAACTCTTTCTGCGCGAATAACAGCCACTCCCGTGTTTTTTTCGGATTTCACAGATGGAATATTATTTCTTAACTCAAACCTTTGGCTGAAATGCGACATTATTGCTAACTTTGCGCCACTTTGGGAATATTTTTGTAAGCAACCAAACGAATTTTATCCGAATGAAAGCAATGAAACGCACCATCTTCACCCTGCTGCTGGCTGCCGCATGCAGCCTGGGTATCCACGCCCAGGAAAACCGGACCTACATTCTGCACACCGTCGAAAAGGGGCAAAGCCTGTATTCCATCTCCAGTATGTATGGCGTCAGCCAGGCCGACATCGTCAGCCTGAACCCCGGCAGCGACGAGAAGATTTACGTAGGACGCACCCTGCGCATACCCATCAAAAAAGAAGAAAACAAAAAGCAGGAAACGTTCCATACCATCGCAGCCGGCGAGACACTCTATCGCCTCAGCGTGAACTACGGCATATCGGTACAGGCCATCTGCGAAGCCAATCCCGGCCTGGATGCCCAGAACTTCCGTACCGGTCAGGTTATCCGCATCCCCGCACAGACCAGTGACAATGCCGTGACCGCCGTCCAGGAACCGCAGAAGGTTCAGAAAAAAGAGCCCGAAACCCTGAAGCCCAACTGCCGGGACATGCACAAGGTGAAACGAAAAGAAACGGTATACAGCATCAGCCGTGAATACGGCATCAGTGAAGCCGAACTCATTGCCGCCAACCCCGAACTGCAAGGAGAAAACAAACTCAAACGTGGCAGCTTCCTGTGTATTCCCTATCCCAAAGAGAAACAGGAGGCAAATGTAGAGCAACCCGTTACGCAGCCTCAGGGTACGCCGACCAACGCCGAACTCTTCGAAGAAAACAGTACCAAAGCCCGCGCCTATAAAACCATCAAGGCCGCTCTCATTCTGCCTCTTCTGCCCGAAGGTGCCCAACGTGCCGAATCGTCGCGTATGGTGGAATATTATGAAGGATTTCTCATGGCCTTGGACAGCCTGAAGCGGACAGGAGTCTCCGTTGATCTCTACACTTTCAACTCCGGCCCCGAGAAAGCATCACTCCAATCCATTCTGGCTCGCCGCGAGATGCAGGATGTACACATCATATTCGGCCCTCTTTATCAGGAGCACATCGCTCCGCTGGCCGAGTTCGCCCAAAAGAAGGACATCCGTCTGGTCATTCCGTTCACCTCGAAAGACAATTCGGTGTTCCGCAACCCCCATATCTACCAGATCAATACCCCGCAGTCCTATCTGTATTCCGAAGCCTACGACCACTTCACCCGCACCTTCCGTCGCCCCAACGTCATCTTCATTGAGTGTACCGAAGGAAGCCGCGAGAAAGCCGATTTCATCCGGGGGCTGAAAGACGAGTTGCGCAACCGCTCCATCCCCATGACCAGTCTCAAGGATACAGTCACCACTCCGTCGCTCAGCGCTGCCATTCGTCCGGGATATGAAAACATCTTTATTCCTACTTCGGGCAGCAATGTTGCGCTCATCAAGTTACTGCCTCACCTCTCGCTGACCGTACGTCAGCATCCCGAAACGGAATGCCATCTGTTCGGTTACCCTGAATGGCAGACTTATACAAAAGACCATCTGGAAGCATTTTTCGAACTTGATACATATATCTACTCATCGTTCTATACCAACAACCTCCTTCCGGCTGCAGTCCGTTTTACCAATAGCTACCGGCGCTGGTTTGCCAAAGATATGGAAGAACGTTATCCCAAGTACGGCATGCTGGGCTTCGATACAGGCTACTACTTCCTCAAAGGGCTTTCGCAATACGGCAACAAGTTCGAGGAACATCTGCCCGGCTTCCAAACTCACCCTATCCAGACCGGTTTCAAGTTCCAGCGAGTCAATAACTGGGGCGGATTCATCAACCGCAAAGTATTCTTCGTACGTTTCTCCAAGAATTACGAGGTAGTAAAACTAGATTTTGACTGATCGGGAGGAGTTGAGTGTTATAATTGAGAAATGAACGTTGAATCATGAAACTGAAAACCATACTTCCTTCTGCTCTGCTGCTCACTGCCCTGGCCGCTCCGTTGCATGCCCAGGTAGGCGAACAACGCTACAACTTCACTGTCGGCATCAACGGCGGCGTGAACCTTAACAGCGTCAGCTTCTCGCCCAGCATTCAGCAGAAAAACCTGTTGGCCCCTACGGGAGGCATTACGCTGCGTTACGTATCCGAACGTTTTTTCAAGATGATATGTGGTGTCCAGCTCGAAGTCAACTACTCGCAACACGGTTGGGATGAGTTCTATCAGGACTATCCCGAACTGCAATATACCCGTAAGATGAATTACGTGGAGATGCCCTTCCTGGCCCATCTGGCTTTCGGAAAGGAAGGAAACGGCCTTCAGTTCTTTCTGAACGCAGGCCCTCAGATAGGTTTCTTCTTGAATGAGAGCTATACACAAAGCGGCCCCTGGGAAGACTTCAGCGGCATCATTGTAGAACAGCACGACATGCCGGTCGAAAACAAGTTCGACTATGGCATTACCGCCGGTGCTGGTGTAGAACTACGCACCAAGATCGGACATTTTCAAGTGGAAGGACGCTATTATTACGCCTTGTCCGATTTCTATCACAGTACCAAGAAAGATTACTTTGCCCGTGCAGCCCATGGAGTTATCGGCATCAAAATGGCTTATCTGTTCGATATAACCAAATAACAAAAAAGAGAACATCTGACAACAAAAAAAGAGAGCGCATCCCCTTCAAGCAGGATGCGCTCTCTTTTTGTTATATCCAAGTAAAATACCTGTTATCTTATCTCAGCCGGTCGGCAGCCTTCACCATTACCTCATCGCGATAAATGGCACGGAAAGCCAGATAGTTCAAGATGATACAGACGGCAGGCAGACAAAGCGTCCATCCAACCTGAAAGCCAGAAGCCTCCAACCGTCCCTTCAACACAAACCAGAAAACACCGAACACGATGTAGTATCCTATCAGCAACAGACTGCTGAAGATGGTCATACGCACCTGCAACATACGGTTACGGAACAGGAAAATGGTTCCAAACGCCACAATGGCGGTCAACAACAGAATACCGAAAAGTCCCCATGTCGACTGGAACGCTCCGTCGGACAATGTCACTCCCAGCGGCTTGAATTCCCAAAGGGTTACTCCGTCGGTTGCAACAAACTGTCCTGTAGGCTGACACATCGTCACTATCAACAGGATCGTTACAACCAACAGATAGACCGATTGAATGCGTTGTATCATTACTGTAATTTTTCTTTTTCCTTCACCGGATTGCGGTAGTATACCTTACCTTCGATATACTCTTGTGTTGCAATCAATGTCGGTTTGGGCAGTTTCTCATAATAGCGTGAAATCTCTATCTGCTCACGGTTTTCAAAAACCTCTTCCAGATTGTCATTGTAGGAAGCAAATTCGGCCAGCTTCTTCGACAGGTCATTCTTGATTTCTACACTAATCTGATTGGAACGTTTTCCGATGATGGCCACCGTTTCATAGATGTTGCCTGTGTCTTCACACAACTCCATCAAGTCACGTGTCACTGTTGTGGCAGGAGCATTGGTTTTTCTGTAATCCATAAATTTCTATACTGATTATAAATTAAAATCCTGTATCCCGGCAGAAGACGGTTCACTCTTCTCCCTCATCTTCCACCTGAGTGTTCTTAGTCCCTTCACCCAGCATATCCTGCGACTTGCTGAAGATACGCTCGGCTTCCTTGATGTACTTGCTTTCAGGGAATTCGTTCTTGAAGGCATAATACTCGTCTATCGTCTCACGATAACGTTCCGGCTTCTTTTCGTCCACACTATACACGGCCAGTTCATATTTGGCTCTCAAAATCAGGATGGACAAATCTTCACGCAGGTTGGTATAGGGGTAATCCTTCAATGCATTCTGGGCGGTAATCACACACGACTGGTAGTTGTTGCCCATGTAGTTGCCCAAGTTATAATACAGCTTGGCAGACAGATATTCCTTCATCACCAGCTTGTCCTGCAGCTCGAAGATCATCTTCTGCGCTTCTTCCCGCTTGGGACTCTGCGAGTAGTATTCCATGAACATTTGCAGCTCCTCGATAGCCTTATACGTACTGGTCTGGTCCAGACGCGGTTCGGGCGTGTCCAGGAACAAAGCTTTTCCTGCATGGAAACGTGCCAGCTCGGCATACGTACCTCTCGGATAAACCTGGTAATATTGGATGAAAGTCTGGGCGGCAGTCTGATAGTCCTGCTCATTGTAATAACACATACCCAGCATGTAGAGCGATTCTTCCGCGTTGGGTGTACCCTTCAGAATGGCAATCAACTCGTTCAGCAAAGTAGCGGCACGGTTATACTGTCCCTTGGCAAAGTACGACTTGGCAGCCTCGTACTTGTATTCGTAATCCGTGCTCTTCAGCAGCTTGTTATATTCTCCGCACGATGTCAGCCCCATTGCTGCTGCCAGCAGAGCTATGATAAGAGTTCTCTTTTTCATTCGCATGTTTACAAATAATGCGCAAAGATAGAGCTTCGCATCGAATTACACAACGATATGAAGCTTAATTTTTTCAAAAAGGGTTATATGGCAGTGGCAGCGGACGACATTGCTTGACCGGTCAGTGACGAGCGGTTAAGGACGAGCCTGACGAAAACTCCTCCTCAACCGCACGCACCAGTCACCTGCCGTCCACCTCCAGCTACAGTTTATACAATTCATTGGCTGCCAGCAGCTCTACGCGGTGCTCCTTCAGCACGCGCAGGCAGTTGTCCATGTCGGTCGGACGTATCACCACATTGGCATGGTCTCCGTTGGCAAAAGAATACATATACTCAATGAACACTCCTTCATCGGACAAATATTTCAACACTTTGGCCAATGCCCCCGGAATGTTCGGACAACTGATGCCTATCACGTCATTCACGTTCACGGCAAAGTGATTGTCCTTCAGCAGCTGGTAAGCCTTTTCCGGTTCGGAAACCACTCCTCTAAGAATACCGAAGTCTGCATTTTCGGCAATACTCAAAGCCGACAGGTTGATGCCACCTTCGGCCAATACCCGAGTCACTTCTGTCAGACGTCCCGACTTGTTTTCCAAAAAAATCGACAATTGTTTTGCTATCATATCTTTAATTAAAATTTTATTTAACGGTTAATGGAAAATGATGAATAACGCCACTGTCATTCTGAGCACGAGCAAAGAATCTCATAAATTGAAAATCCAATCTTTCCCTATTAACCATTTATCATTATCCCAGTCTTCTCTTGTCTATCACCCGTTTTGCCTTACCCGTACTGCGCTCGATGCTGCGCGGCTCTACCAGCTTGACATCCACACTCAGTCCCAACACACTTTGCAGACGTGCCGTCAGGCGCTTCTTCATGGCCAGCATCTTGTTTATTTCGTCCGAGTAGTATTCCGGTCTCACTTCCACCTGTAATTCCATCGTATCCGTGTTGTTCTTACGATCCACAATCAGCAGGTAGTGCGGTTCAAACTCCGGCATTTCGAGCATCACCGATTCAATCTGCGTCGGGAAGACATTCACGCCTCGGATAATCAACATATCGTCGCTGCGTCCCAAAATGCGATCCATCCGCACCAACGTTCTTCCGCACGAACATGTCTCGTAGTGCAGTGCCGTCAGGTCCTTGGTGCGATAGCGCAACAGGGGCATTCCTTCCTTCGTCAGGTGCGTGAACACCAGTTCTCCCGTCTGCCCCGGCTCCAACGGCTGCAAGGTTTTCGGATCCACAATCTCCGGAAAGAAGTGGTCTTCGTTCAGATGTGTCCCGTGCTGGCATTCGCATTCGAAACCCACACCCGGCCCGGCTATCTCACTCAATCCGTAGATGTCATACGCCTTGATACCCAGCTTCGCTTCGATATCGTGACGCATTTCCTCCGTCCACGGTTCCGCTCCGAAGGCCCCTGCCTTCAACCGGAATTCTTCCCGCGGCAGGCCCGAATCCCGTATGGCATCCGCCAGATACAGTGCATACGAGGGCGTACAACAAAGCATCGTCGCCCCAAAGTCGTGCATCAGCGTAATCTGTTTCTCGGTATTTCCGCTGGACATGGGGATTACCGACGCTCCGATATTTTCGGCACCGGCATGCGCTCCAAGTCCGCCTGTAAAGAGTCCGTAGCCATAGGATATCTGAAACACATCCGTCTGGTCTGCCCCATAAGCCGTAAAGGCCCGCGACAGGCATTCCTTCCACACCGACAGGTCCTTGCGCGTATAGCCCACCACCGTCGGTTTGCCCGTTGTGCCGGACGAGGCATGAATGCGCACAATCTGGCTCATCGGCACGGCACACAGGCCGAAGGGATAATTGTCCCTCAGGTCATACTTCGTCGTGAACGGCAATTTCACAATATCATCTATACTGTTGATGTCGTCCGGAGTCACATCCAGCTCCTGCATTTTCTTCCGATAGAAGGGTGTGTCGTGATACACACGCTCCACCGTTTTCTTCAGACGTATCCCCTGCAGTTTCCGAAGGCTTTCCCGGTCCATGCATTCGATACTTTCATTCCAAATCTTGTTTTTCATAACTGCTGTCTTTCATGTTGTTTGATTCTTTTCCCGCAAAATAAATGAATTGTTTCCAAATCCGCAAATTATCTTTCAATTTGTTTTTCTTTCCTTTCCATTTCCTGCCTGTCCATACATTACCTCCCGAAAGTTTCGACGAAAGTCTTCCCCCTCACGGACTTCTGAAACAGTTTCCTCTGTTGAAACCAATAGTTTCATACTATGAAACCAGTAGTTTCATGCAACGAAACCAGTGGTTTCCTTCAATGAAACCGATGGTTTCAACCAACGAAACAATCTTGAAACTACCAGTTTCGTTGTCATGACAACTTCTGAAACTTTTTCCGCCCGCTTGTTTTTTCGCAAAACAGTAACCGAAGAAAGACGTATGCAAGCCGATGAATGGAAAAAGACGCTTGCATGACTTGAAGAAAATAACTATTTTTGCCCCGTTTGTCAAACCAAAGAAGCATATTGCCGTGAACAAATTCGAGCTCATCTCCGACTACCAGCCCACGGGCGACCAACCCGAAGCCATCCGACAACTCACCGACGGCATCCGCCAGGGAGTACCGGCACAAACCCTGCTGGGTGTCACCGGGTCAGGCAAGACTTTTACCATAGCCAACGTCATTGCCAACATCAACAAGCCCACCCTGATTCTGAGCCATAACAAAACGTTAGCTGCCCAGCTGTACAGCGAGTTCAAGGCATTCTTCCCGCACAACGCCGTAGAGTACTACGTGTCCTACTACGACTACTATCAGCCCGAGGCCTACATTCCTTCGTCGGATACCTATATCGAGAAAGACCTCGCCATCAACGACGAGATAGACAAACTGCGCCTGGCCGCCACTTCCTCCCTGCTCAGCGGACGGCAGGATGTAGTGGTTGTCTCTTCGGTATCGTGTATCTACGGCATGGGCAACCCGGCCGACTTCTACAACAACGCCATCGACGTGACGTGTGGAAAGATGTTCAGCCGTAACGTCTTCCTGCGCCAGCTGGTGGACAGCCTCTACACACGCAACGACGTAGACCTGAACCGGGGTAATTTCCGTGTAAAGGGCGACACAGTAGACATCTTTCTGGCCTACAGCGACAACCTGCTGCGTGTCACCTTCTGGGGCGACGAGGTGGACAGCATCGAGGAAGTTGACCCAATCAGCGGTGTGACTACCGGGCGGTTTGACTCCTACCGCATCTATCCGGCCAACCTGTTCATGACCACCAAGGAGAATACCCTGCGGGCCATCCACGAGATAGAGGACGACCTGCACAAGCAGGTGGAGTTCTTCGAAAGCGAAGGGCGCTTCCTCGAAGCCAAGCGTATCTACGAACGGGTGACCTACGACATGGAGATGCTACGCGAACTGGGACACTGCTCGGGCATCGAGAATTATTCCCGCTACTTTGACGGACGCCCTGCCGGCACTCGTCCATACTGCCTGCTGGACTTTTTCCCCAAGGATTATCTCATTGTAATAGACGAAAGTCATGTCACCGTTCCCCAGTTACGGGCCATGTATGGTGGCGATCGGGCGCGTAAGGAAAACCTTGTGGAATATGGTTTCCGCCTGCCGGCCGCACGCGACAACCGTCCTCTGACTTTCGACGAATTTGAAGCCATGACTCCACAGACCATTTACGTGAGTGCCACCCCGGCGGAATACGAGTTGGTACGCTCCGAGGGTATTGTAGTCGACCAGGTCATCCGCCCCACCGGGTTGCTCGACCCCGTCATCGAAGTACGCCCCACCCACAACCAGGTGGACGACCTGATGGAAGAAATCCAGGTCCGCATCGAACGCGACGAACGTACCCTGGTCACCACCCTCACCAAGCGCATGGCCGAGGAGCTGGCCGAATATTTCCTCAACCATGGCATACGCTGTAATTACATCCACAGCGATGTAGACACACTCGAACGCGTCAAGATTATGTCCGATTTGCGCGAAGGCATCTACGACGTACTTATCGGCGTGAACCTCCTGCGTGAAGGACTCGACCTTCCTGAAGTGTCGCTCGTAGCCATACTGGATGCCGACAAGGAAGGCTTCCTCCGTTCCCACCGCTCGCTCACGCAGACAGCCGGACGTGCCGCACGCAACGTCAACGGTTTCGTCATCATGTACGCCGACCGCATCACCGACAGCATGCGGCTCACCATCGACGAGACCAACCGCCGGCGCGAGAAACAGCTGCGCTACAACGAAGAACACGGTATCACTCCCCAACAGATCCGAAAAGCCCATAACCTCAATCCGCTTGCTTCCGTGGCCGCCTCGAATACGCCCGAAGCTCCTGCACACGGAGCGGCTCCACGCGCCTACACGGAGCCCGAACCGTCACTCATGGTGGCTGCCGATCCGATAACCCAGCACATGTCGGCCGACCAGCTTCGCAAATCCATCGAGCATACCCGCCGGCTCATGCAGGAAGCAGCCAAGAGACTCGATTTCCTGCAAGCCGCCCAATATCGCGACGAACTGCTGAAAATGGAAGAACAGCTGGCTGCCAAATAATCGGGGAAACAGACCGTATTGATTACAAAAAGGGGAGATTTATCTTTCTTAACCTCAAGAGGTTAAATGAATATAAAAGTATAGAGGGAGAGTAAAAGGAGAAGTACAAAAAAATAAAACCTCTAGAACATTATTTTCTAGAGGTTTACTACAATCGAAATTACTTTTCAGCGGTGCGGACGGGACTCGAACCCGCGACCCCATGCGTGACAGGCATGTATTCTAACCAGCTGAACTACCGCACCATTCTGTTGTTTCGTTGCCATCTCTCTCGATTGCGGTTGCAAAGGTAGAGCTTTTTTTTGAATCTGCAATAGCTTCACCAAAAAAAATTCTTTTTTTTCGTTCAAAGGCCAATTATACAGCTTTTATATTACCTTTGTACTAGTACTTGAATCAAAAATAACAGTAAAATCATGAAAGCAACACCCATCCGACGAGATATCATCGACCGTACAATCGACGAGTTTCATCTGGCAGATTTTGCCAAAGCAACCATCCGTGAAGTAAAAGCCATCGCCGCCCAGGCAGAAGCACAATCGGGCGTGGAGTTCATCAAAATGGAAATGGGCGTCCCCGGACTTCCTCCATCGGCAGTCGGCGTAGAGGCCGAAATCAAAGCTCTCCAGAACGGCATAGCCAGCTTGTACCCCGACATCAACGGACTACCGGCTCTCAAGACGGAAGCGGCACGTTTCGTCAAGGCGTTTGTCAACGTCGACATTGCACCCGAAGGCTGCGTACCCGTAACAGGGTCCATGCAGGGTACATTCGCTTCCTTCCTCACCTGCAGCCAATGTGACCCCAAGAAAGATACCATCCTGTTCATCGACCCCGGTTTCCCCGTACAAAAGCAGCAACTGGTTGTAATGGGACAGAAATATGAGACCTTCGACGTATACAATTATCGCGGCGACAAGCTGAAGGACAAGCTGGAAAGTTACCTGAGGAAGGGAAATATTTCTGCCATCATCTACTCCAACCCGAACAACCCGAGTTGGGTATGTCTGAAGGATGAGGAACTGCGCATCATCGGCAGCCTGGCCACCCAATACGATGTCATCGTCCTGGAAGATCTGGCCTATTTCGCCATGGATTTCCGCCAGGACATGAGCCAGCCCTTCCAGCCTCCCTATCAACCTTCGGTGGCCCACTATACCGACTACTACATCCTGCTTATCTCCGGTTCCAAAGCCTTCAGCTATGCCGGACAGCGCATCGGAGTGAGCTGCATCTCGGACAAACTGTACCACCGCGCCTATCCGGGCCTGACAGAACGCTACGGCGGCGGTACCTTCGGTACGGTTTTCATCCATCGCGTGCTCTACGCCCTCTCGTCGGGCACGAGCCATTCGGCCCAATACGCCCTGGCAGCCATGCTGAAAGCGGCCAACGACGGACAATACAACTTTCTGAAAGAAGTAAGCGTATACGGTGAGCGGGCACGAAAACTGAAAGAAATCTTCCTGCGTCACGGCTTCCACCTGGTCTACGACAACGACTTGGGCGAACCGGTGGCCGACGGCTTCTACTTCACCATCGGCTACCCCGGCATGACCAGCGGCGAACTGGCCAAGGAACTGATGTATTATGGTGTAAGCGCCATATCATTGGTTACCACCGGCAGTTCACAGGAAGGTTTGCGTGCCTGCACATCCTTTATCCAGGACCACCAATATAAATTGCTGGACGAACGGATGGCTGTCTTTGCCGAAAATCATCCCGTCTGACAGATACAGACAGAAAGGCGTCAGAACAGAAAGAGGTTTGCCTGCTTCTACCCTACTCTGACGCCTTTTTCAGACTTTTTTTATAAAAAAAGATACAAACATGCTGCGTATTTGAATATTTATCCTTACCTTAGGGCCATGCCAAACGAGACAGATATATTCAAAATAGAAAGCAACCATGTACTTCCCACACGAGGCAAGATACTTATCTCCGAGCCGTTTCTCTGCGACAAACTTTTCGGACGGTCTGTCGTGCTGATGATTGACCATACCCAGGAAGGAAGCATGGGGCTCGTCATGAACAAGCTGTCTCCCCTGCTGCTGACTGAAATCTTCGACGACCTGCACTGCCGGGAACAGATTCCCATCTATTGGGGCGGACCGTTGGGAACAGATACCATTTTCTACGTACACACACTACAGAACATTCCCCACTCTTTTCAGGTAAAAAAAGGCCTTTACATGAACGGAGATTTCGAAGCCGTCAAGGAATACATCAACCGCGAACAGTCCATCGAAGGAAAAATCCGGTTCTTCATGGGCTACTCGGGCTGGGACAGCGGACAGCTGTTACAGGAAATAAAGGAAAACACCTGGATTGTGTCGCAAACGGACACTGGTTCGCTGATGGATGAAAAAGGATCGGACAACTTGTGGCGAAGCTCCATGAAGGAACTGGGCGGAAAGTACAGAATATGGTCGCGCTTTCCGCAGACCCCCAGCCTCAATTAAGGATGCAGACGCTGAAGCAAGACTACATCTTTATATTGACCACCGGCAAACCACCACTCCTTCAGTATACCACACTCCACAAAGCCGCATGAAGCAAACAGACGACGGCTTGCTTCGTTATCCACCGCCACATGGGCCGTCAGCTGGTGCATGAACAGGAAACCGAACAGATAGTCGCAGAGCAATGCCAACGCCTCTCCGGCATATCCTTTCCCCTGAAAAGACTTGCGAACGGCTATCCCTATCTCGCCACGCCGGTGCATGGGCACGAAGTCGGTCACGTCGACCGTACCTACCACCTCATCGTCCTCGCAACGTACAATCATCAGACGGAGCTGCTTGTCGGCAAACATGTCACACTGGGAATCTTCGATATACTGCTTCAGCACATACCGGGAATAAGGCACAGTAAAGTTGGTCACATCCCACGTTTCCGGATCATTCTCCATGTGGTAGAGCAATTCTAGGTCCTCCGGCTCCATAGCCCTTAGATGCACCAGGCTACCTTGAAAGAAAGAACAATTCATACTCCTTCCTCCTCTCCGTTTTCAATATGCAGCTCCCGCCGCATACGCTCTTCACCCGGCAGACAGAACAACGATGCCGTCAGGGCAATCAGACCGCACAGCAAGCCCGTCGTACTCAGCATCCCATAATAGGTAAAGAAACCAGCCAACATCGGAAGCGCCAGCAACACCATCCGCAGACCGCTCCAGAAGACATAAAGCTGAAGGGCACGCCCCATGCCGGCCGTATCAATCTTGCGCCGCAGCACCCAGGCAAATAACTTCAGCGACATCGGCACACAGACGGCAGCCAGCAGGATGCAAAGCGTCTCGGCAAAGTACGTGGTACGCACATCGCCGGCATATTCTCCTACCCAGCTGTCGAATGTTTCACCCGCCACAACAATCAATACGGGCAGAAGCCAGAAACCTATATAGAACGCCCGGAGAAACCGGACGGCTTTCTTGATGAGTTCATCCATAATATAAATATTGTATATTCTACATCGAACACCAGCCTACAAAGTACCGTTGAAGGGAGTACGGTTCACAATACTCCGCCCCAGTGTCACCTCGTCGGCATACTCCAGCTCGTCGCCCACCGAAATACCACGGGCAATGACCGACAACTTCACATCCAGCTTCTCCAGCTTGCGGTAAATGTAGAAATTCGTCGTGTCGCCTTCCATCGTGGTACTCAACGCCAGCACCACTTCCTTGATGCCGCCTGCCTTGACCCGCTCCACCAGGCTGTCTATCTGCAGGTCGCTCGGACCGATACCGTCCATCGGCGAGATGACACCGCCCAGCACATGATAGAGCCCGTGAAACTGCTGGGTAGCCTCTACAGCCATCACGTCGCGGATGTTCTCGACCACACAGACCACGGAAGCGTCGCGTTGCGGACTGGAGCAGATGCGGCACACCTCCGTATCAGAGATGTTATGGCACACCTTGCAATACTTCACCTCATGCTTCAGCGTAACGATGGCACGCCCGAAGGCTTCGACCGTCGCTGTGTCCTGACGCAGCAGATGAAGCACCAGACGCATGGCCGTCTTGCGGCCCACACCCGGCAACTTGGCAAACTCGCCCACTGCCTTTTCCAGCAAAACCGATGGATATTGTCCGTTCATAGCTAAAAACTTTCACTTTGCGGGCGCAAAGATACGCAAATTAGTACTACCTTTGCAATGGGTATAACACTAATTTTTTGATAGAGACTATGGAGATAACCAATGCAGAATTCATCATCAGCAACACCGACGTACGTAAATGTCCGGCAGGCAACCTGCCTGAATACGCCTTCATCGGGCGTTCGAACGTAGGCAAATCGAGCCTCATCAACATGCTGACCGGCCGGAAAGGACTGGCCATGACATCGGCTACCCCCGGAAAGACCATGCTGATCAACCACTTCCTCATCAACCGCAGCTGGTACATTGTCGACCTCCCCGGATACGGATACGCCAAACGCGGCTTCAAGGGACAGGAACAGATCAGGAACATCATTGAAAGCTACATCCTGCAACGCCCCCAGATGACAAGCCTCTTCGTACTGATAGACAGCAGGCACGAACCGCAACCCATCGACCTTCAGTTCATCGAGTGGCTGGGCGAGAACGGTATCCCCTTCTCCCTTGTCTTTACCAAAGCCGACAAGCTGAAGGCCGGCAAGCTGAAGGCCAATGTAGAGAGCTATCTGAAGAAGCTGGAAGAACAGTGGGAAGAACTGCCCCCCTGTTTCGTCACCTCTTCCGAAAGCCGTCAGGGACGTAAGGAAATACTGGACTATATCGAAACCATTAACCGACAAATAAAAGAATGAAAGGAAAAAAATTATGAAGAAATTGAATGTTTTGGGCTGCACAGCCCTCTTCCTGCTGGCCGTCCCTGCCGGCAGCCGCGCACAATCACTGAAAGACCTGTTCAACAAAGAGAACATAGAGAAAGTGGTCAACGCCGTCACCGACAACAAGACAGTCCAGATGACCGGCACATGGAGTTTTGCAGGCTCGGCCCTGGAATTCGAATCAGACAACCTGCTGCAGAAGGCAGGCGGAGCGGTAGCCGCATCGACCGTCGAAAAGAAACTCGACGAACAGCTGGAAAAGATAGGCATCACCGCCGGCAAGCTGTCGTTCACGTTCAACGCCGACAGCACCCTCACAGCTACTGTAGGCTCCAAACCGCTGAACGGCACCTATTCCTACGACGCCTCCACACAGAAGGTCAACCTGAAGTTCGCCAAGATTATCGGACTGAACGCCAAGGTAAACTGCACTTCCGGCTCCATGGATCTGCTGTTCAACGCCGACAAGTTGCTTCAGCTGCTCACCTACCTGTCCAGCAAAAGCAGCAACAGCACCCTACAGACCATCGGTTCGCTGGCCGAAAGCTACGACGGCATGCTCGTAGGGCTGGGATTGGAAAAGAAGGAAAACTGAGAATGGGTCAACGTAAAAACCTGAGGAGTAAATCCGATAAATTTATATCTTTGCTGAAA
>ENA-UONW01001228-UONW01001228.1-human-gut-metagenome-genome-assembly--contig:-CS52-NODE-1228-length-32442-cov-6.227036_pt1 | contig 32442 bp, 38 predicted proteins | sample MGYA00242463_ERZ724010 | MGnify/ENA metagenome assembly ERZ724010 | reverse complement strand
CTAAAGTAGGCCACTGGGAGGTGCGGACAAAAAGTTGGACCAAGAATAATTGATTCGAGGTTCAAGATATGTACACACAAAAAGAGATTAACAAGGCGTTAAAACTGTATGAGCGACTGGGATCGATGCGCAAGGTGATACGTGTGCTAGGGTACCCGGCTAAAGCAACTTTGATAAGCTGGTTAGCAGAAAAAAACAAACCGGAAAAGTTCTTCCAAAGAATGGAATAGGTAGGAAAAGTCTGTTGCCGGTGGAAGAACAAAAGAAAGCCGTAAAAATTTACTTATATCATGGATGCAATCTCGCTCTGACGCGCAAGGAATTAGGAATAAGTATTTCGTCCGCAACCATACGGAAGTGGCGTCAGCGCTTTTTTCCCAGGAAAGCAATTTCGGCTTCTCTTTCCTTAAGCGCCTTGCGCAAGCGAGCATTTTCTTCCGACAGGGAGACTGCGCCTTCCGGCATTTGAGTTTTTGCCTTAACAAACCAACGATTCAACGTTTTGTGGCTAATCACAAGACTCTTGGCAACACTAAGTTGAGATTCACCGCTTTGAACACGGGCAATGGCTGATTTTTTGAATTCTTCAGAAAAGCGTCTTTGCATTTTGATCCTCTTTCTAGTCAAGCATTTTAAAAAAGTGAGAATCAAAATTCCGAAACCACGACCTTATTTCAGTACTTAGTCAGAAATTCCAGACCTTGAGCGGTTGCCACGTGGAAGATTTGTCAAATCTATGCTATGGGCTTCCTACATCGGTAAGTATCCGTTTGATTGATTCTTATTTCAGGAGGGATGAAGTCGGATTTCCTATAAGCGCAAACAACTGGCGTTTCTTTTAAAAAAAAGCACGTTTCCTGGCGCGGAATATCAATGGGACGCATTGATTTTTACAGGTTAGAGTAACGCCTACTCCTTTGGTAGACACCAGGCATTGCAATCAAGTTTTTAAAATATTGAGACACATGACATGATTTATTTGGATTAGTGAACCTTTAACTTTATCCTTATCAATTTTCTTGACCTTTGAGCACTTCATTTTTGATGTCAAGCGTGTCAAGCGCTTTTTGCATTATTTCTTCTATCTTTTTTACAATCCAATTTATAAAGTGACCGGTGTCTCCGTCCGAAAGCATTTCTTCCACATACTCTTGCGAGTCAATAATGTTTACATTCTTATATGGGTTATCATAAACATACCACGGCCATCTATCATTAAATGCCCATTTCTTATCATTCGGGGCTGTCTCACGCAACTTTTCAATCAAATCTTTTTGATTTGTCCCGTAAAGTGATATTCCATAATAAAAGTCTTTACACTTATTTTCGAATCCTATTCCAATGCCCCAGGATGCGTTTTTATTAATCTTTACTGAGAATTCAGAATAACCTATGCGACTCCATGGCCTATATTTTTCAACAAGATACTTCTTGCATAGCCTAGCAGAGATTTTTTGAAATAGATTATTAAATGTATTCTCTCTTACGAATTCAATCTGTTCAGAAATCATTACGGCACTAGCATAATGGTTACGAATCTCTTTTCCGATTTCTTTATTTTCTTCTGTCATACATAGGCTCCGCAAATATAAAGTTGTCAATTTTGTAAAACATGCATAGTCCCAGTTATTGTTCATGACCGCAACGCTAACCATGGGTTCAAATACTTTCTCTGCAAGTTCAGATGGTCGTAGTTTGATGTAATGATCTTTATGTTCGCTTTCCGATGGTAAGGACCCCTCACCTACATCATGTTCGGACAAATAAACCAAACAGTACCCTTTTGGATAATTCTTTTTGAGCCATTCTCCGTAGCGATTTAGTTGCTTGTCTTGATCTCCGGCGCCTAGTAGCTTGTTCTCAACGATGATGCCATAGTCACCCTCTTCTATCAGTATGTCCGCACGGCCATAATCATTTTGATTTTTACCAAGATTTTTTTCTGTTGTAACAATGGGATTTGAAAAATGAGGTATGTTAGATTTATCACACTCAATTAAGTCCTGAAATTTCTCGAGAAAACCAGTGCCAGCCCCATGGTGTTCTTTCGCATTTAAAAAGAAGGCCAACAATCGAGAGATGTCTGTTTCCTGCATTCCGAAGAGAATTAAGGGAGAATATGGAATCGGACTTATCTTGCAATGGCTTACTTTTTCCAATAAATCACGGATATCATCTTTCGTAGATGTGTCTGTCGCTTCCACAATAATCTCCTACAAAAAATAGATAGCAGGGAGGATATTACTCTTCCCTGCTATCAACTCACTTAAATCTCGGCGGGGCCTACGGAAGTTCTGCGTACAACGCCTCAAGGTATTGACAACTCGAGACGATCAAATGCGTGCTCGATGCGTCGACCGAGACCGGCAATTTCGGTCGAATCGTCACCGAACGCGTACTCGAACCCCGTACAACGGTTCCCGAAAGTGAGCCGGTTCGATTCGGCACAAATTCCCCGATAAGCCGCTTGGTTTTCGGAGGAATCAGTACCTGATCGCCCCGCCCGAGATTTCCTTCAGCAATAATAACTTTTCGCATATTCGCCTCCTATTAAGTTGGATGTATTCAGACCAAGGAACCGCATCCCGAAAGCGCAATTTCAACGAGACTTAACGAATACGGCCCCTTGTGTTAAAGATACCCTATGGTGCGTCAATGCCTGTCGCACTCAAGCATCTCGGAGCATTTACGAAAACCCGATGGTCTGTTTTTTGCCCGAAACCTGATGTTTGAGACGACATTCGGCAACAAGGCGCCGCGCCAAGTCTTCTGTTGAGGCAATCGGATTAAAGCGAGACTGTCGGATGACGGAGGCAAAGTCTCCGGGTGTGATATCCGTCAGATGCGATAAATCTTGCATACCCGGACCGACAACAGGAAGGTTAAGTTCCCCGGCCCAACGTTCAAATAGCGCGGCAACCTGAGTGTGAGTCAGATAATCGAATTTGGCCTTCAGATCAAAGCGTCGCAGACTCGCAGGGTCCAAGGTGTCGACTAAGTTCGTCGTCGCAATGAAAATCCCGTCAAATTGCTCCATCTGCGTGAGCATTTCGTTGACCTGGGTGATTTCCCAACCGCGTCGCCCTTGGCTTCGATTCTGTAGGAAACTATCGGCTTCATCGATTAAAAGCACGGCACCGTCACGTTTGGCTTCTTCGAAGGCTTGAGCGATTCTCTCTTCGGTCTTACCGACCCACATGGAAAGAAGATCGGATGCCTTTTTGACAAGAAGACGTTTGCCTAACGTCTTAGCCAGCCACGCCGCGTACGCGGATTTCCCTGTCCCCGGAGGCCCGTAAAGACAAATGCGCGCCGACGAATACCCTTTTAGCCCCCGAGCCAGGGCTTGCAAATCCGTATCGATATTTACAAAGGCCGTGTCGTACACCGCTTCGACCGGAGCCGAGGCGCCCGCAATGCGACCGCAGTTTTGAGCTTTCAAAACCGCATTGATAAGAATGAGCATCTTCGCATCACGTTCGGGCTGCGTCGGTTTGCTAAGGGCTTTGAGAACCGAGACGCTTCGCGAAATCACACCGGGCGAGAGCGTTTGCGTGCGCGCCAAGCGGTCCTTCATCGACTCGGAAAGTAAGTCTCCGGCGCATTTGTTGATGATGGCGCGGCGTTGCTCGGTTGTCGGGAGTGTGATTTCCATCACCAGATCAAAGCGTCGCATCATGGCTCTATCCATGCCGTTTAACGAGTTAGTCAGCCACAAGGTCGGATGGGGATTTGTTTCCAAAAGATGGTTGATCTCCGCCTTGTTTTCCCGAATCGGGCAGTCTTTGTAAAACTCCATTCCGGAAAGAAAGATATCTTCTGCTTCGTCGAGAACAAACAAGACGGGATTCGTGTCATCGACCGAAGCATTGGCATTTTCCCAGGAATGCAAGCGACTGACTTTCTCGTCGTCGATTTTCGTGCGGTTTGTAACCTCTAAGACTTGAGCAGATAACTCTTGCCCGAGTACACGCGACAGTTGGGTCTTCCCAGTCCCGGGAGCGCCGTAAAGAAGAACATTCACACCGTGCCGTTTCGTAAGAAGGGCGCTTTTTAAATACGGAATGATGGTCTCCCGGACTTCCGGAATATGCCGATAGTCTTCCAGAGTTAGTTCCGGAGGCTGGACTTCGGAATAAAATAGATTTTGCAAGTCTTTCTTGGTCAATCGCCTTTCAAAGAGCGAACAAAATGATAGTCCGTGCTTACAATAAAACCATCCTTTGCAACGGGAATCCTCTCTGATTGTATAAATCTGGAAAATTCGATTTCTCTGTGAGCTTAAAATGTTGAAAACACGACTTTCATGGATTTTTGTGGCACACGAAATGATTTGATAGAGCAACGGTAATCCCTCGGAAGTGTCATAAAAACCCACAATATTACGCAATATCGAATTGCGATAACCGACAAGGGCCATGAAAATCGAGATGAGTCTTTCGTCTTCGGATAATGAGAAAACTTTCGCGAGCAAGTCGATATTTTCAGCAAAAGGCGAGAGAAGTTCCGGGCCGCTTCGTGGGCGAGTTTCATAGTCGTTAAGTGCCTCGGTCAATTCGGGCGGTGTTTCGATTGTCTCTCGGTGACTGATGAGTCCGGCCTGATAAAGGTAACATAGTACATCTTTCAGAGAGTCATCTCTTTCACTTTCTTTCAGTTGATTGACGAGGGGTTGGAGCCTTTTCGAGAGAGCGGCATAGCCCGGAAAAGCGGATTCCGGATCAAGATATCTTGCAACACGCCATCCTTGGCCGGTGACAAATAGTCGAAGGCTCCAAAGTAAGTCCAGCGATTGAACCTTGAGGTCCTTTGTTCCGACATAATCCAATTCCTCGGTATTGGGAATATAGTATTCGCACGACATCTCACATTCCTTTTTTACGGATTACTGACGCAAGGAACATAGACTGTCATGCGTCAATTTGTGACGCATTAGAACAAGGTGAACTGAGGATTTGTGGGTAAGGAGTGCAAGCCGGCTTAGCTTTTTGCCAAGTCGGTCTTTTTAAGATTTTGAAAGCACTCGCTTCCCCAGGCGGCAATCCACGCATCAATCAGCGTTGTGTCGTCTAAAACGACTTCGAGCGCAAAATGCCCTTTCTCGCCGTCATGCATTTTTTGTGACGAGTTAAAGGGAGTTTCCGTTAGATATTGCTTCAGGTACGCATTATCGGACTCAAAGGAAAGTCGGACTTTGCGCCCGTTACTGAAGTTAAAGTGACGCGAGGCAACGTAGGCATCCAAAGAAAAGTCTTTCGGTCTTTGAACGGGAAATGTCGTTTCTTTGGCTGTATCAATCCGGTGCAGTGCTAAGTGACGGATATCCGTATACCCGTCGAAAATACAAACGAGGTAAATGCGCTCTTCCTGTTGCACGATTCCGAGGGGAGAGACTGTTCCGTTCACTACCCCGCCGTTACTATTTTTATAGCGAAGCGCTATTTTCGTATTGTTCCAAAGCGCTTGGCTTACAACGGTAAAGATGCGCGGCAAAATACGCGGCGGCATCACCGAAACGGTCGCCGGAACCACGGTCACTTTTTTTAGCCATGCTGCAGAAGGTGCCTTTGCGGGTTCCTCCTTCATGATTTCGCGCGCTTTGTCAAAAAGCGGCCTTAAGCTTGCCATCACGGGACTCGGCAACAGGTATTTGAGCCTTTCTTCCGACAGGCGCAACACGAGCGCATCTTCGGGACGCAAGTGGGTTTCGGCTAAATCCGATTGGGTTTTAAGACGCCGATACCCGTACGGTTTAGATCGTATGTCACATTGAACGGAAAACTCATCGGTCGAGGTGATGCGCTTGAGGATGCGTTGCAACCGGCGAGGCGCGATATGTAGACCGCTCTCGTCAAGCTCGTGGGCAATTTCACTTGTGGAAATCCAGCGCTCACAGGGAATTCGGCGCAAAATTTTCAATAGGAGAATCGATTCTTCAACTCGGGTTTCGTTTAAAGTGCACATGGCTATTTCGCAAACGGTCTACGTGTGATCTTCATCTGCGGTTGAGGAAGTCTTGAAATGATGCCCCACGCCTCTTTTTTCAAACTTTCGGTTGCCTTTGAGCACCCGTTAAAGGGAAAAAACCATCCGAAGAGTTTGGTTAACTCCCCTTAGGTTCATCTTAACAGAGAGCACGAGAGATGAGGCGATTGAGCCGTCACCGAAAGACGCATGCACACTTCTTAAGTCCTTTCGTCCGAAAAAGGCTCTTCTCGGATACTCCGACGTTCGAATCTTTCTTTCGCAAAAAATTGGATTTGCTACGTACGGCTCAGTGCCGCCCAAGACGGTGCGCCTTTCCGCTCTCTTGCTAAACTTCTCGGCATCTTTTATCGGAGATACTCTGATGCTTAATTTTTCCTGCGACTATTGGGACGGCGCTCACCCTAAGGTTTTTGAGGCCTTACAAAAGTGTAATTACGTAAAGACCGGTTGTTACGGCGTCGGGGACGCAATCAGCGACGCAGCCCGAACAAAAATCCGTCAAGCCTGTGGGGCAAGTGAAGCGGAAATCTACTTTCTTTCAGGCGGCACTCAGGTCAATAAAGTCGTGCTCAGCACGTTATTAAAGCCCTGGCAGTCCGTGATTGCGGCTAAGACCGGGCACATCGCTGCGCATGAGGCCGGAGCAATCGAAGCCTCCGGACACAAGGTGGTGGAAGTGCCGGGAAAGGATGGGAAACTTTCTGCGCAGCAAATTGATGCCGAGTTCGAGGCTTGGGAGAAAGACGGCAATCGCGACCACATACCACAGCCGGGTGCTGTGTATGTGACGCAGCCTACCGAATACGGCACACTTTATCGCCTTGAAGAACTCACAGCGATTTCCGAATGTTGTCGTCGGCACGGCGCCGCTCTTTATTTGGACGGTGCTCGCCTTTTTTACGGACTCGCTGCAAAAGACAACGATGTGACGCTTGCCGATATTGCGCATCTTTGTGATGCGTTTTACATAGGCGGCACAAAGTGCGGACTTCTTTTCGGCGAGGCTGTTGTATTCCCGAAAGCGGGAACGGTACCGCATTTCTTTACGCTCACTAAACAATACGGCGCCTTGATGGCCAAGAGCAAAGTCCTCGGGGCACAGTTCGATGCGCTTTTTACCGATGATCTCGGAATGTCGATGGGCCGGCATGCGGACAAAGAAGCAGACCGTGTTCGGGAAGCGCTGATAAAAAACGGCTACAAGGTCCTCTTCGGCGGCTCGACGAATCAGATTTTTATACTCCTAACAAACTCTGAGGCCGAAAAACTGCAGCAGTCGGTAATCATGGGCTTTTGGGAACGAACCGATGCGGATTATGTGATTGAACGCATTGCGACATCGTGGGCTACGGATCCTAAAGAGACAGAGGCATTGATTGACGTACTTAGACAATCCGCTTCAGTTGTTGAGGATGAAAACTGAAATTGAAGGTCTGCCCGAAGTACAGAATCCCACAGAATCTGGACGCCGATTTCACTGAGGCGGCTCCAGGTGAGTTCAGAGTGTTTATCGAAAGCAATCTTCGAGAAGCCGTGCCGATGTGGACGCTCTGTAAAAATCGCGAACTGCACAGGCACCCGGACGGATCTAATACGCAACTGGCGATTGCTCTGAAAGAACTCAACGGAACGATTCTTTATCTCGATCCAATGAGCAGTCAAGGCGCTCCTCACACACTTGTTGCTGGCGGAACCGGATCCGGCAAATCAGTTTTGATTCGCATGATGATTCTCGACATTGCTGCGACTAATACTCCGTCGCAGGCGCGTCTCTACATGATCGATCCAAAAAAGGCATTAACTATGCGTCGCTCAAGAAGCTTCCTCACTGGGCTGCTCCGTTTATAACTGAGAGCAACGAATCACTGTCGATTATGGATGAGCTTATAGCGGAAATGGACCGCAGATATAAGCTTTTTGCAGAAGAGTCCGTTGAAGATCTGTTTGAATACAACCGTGGACACAAAAGAAGCATGCTGCCGGTTCTGTGGCTATTTCACGACGAAATTGCCGACTGGGCGAGAGACAAGGATTACAAGCGCGAATTTACGGCCAAAATGACGATTCTTGCGACAAAAGTAAGAGCGGCCGGTATTTTCCTTGTTCTGATTGCACAGCGCCCAGACAAGGATGTGCTTCCAATGCAAGTGCGCGACAATCTTGGAAACCGCCTTGCGTTGAAACTTGAAACGGAGGCAAGTTCCAAGATTGCTCTCGACAAGTCAGGAGCGGAACTTCTGCTCGGCAAAGGGCATTTGGCTGCTAGGATCGGTTCTTCCATTACCTACGCGCAGTGCGCCTTCCTCGACAGCGCTCAAGCGGAGCAAGCTGCTAAAGCCATAACTGCGGATTACGACGAAATCACCATTAATTGTCAGAATAGTTTTCCGTCCTGGCGAATGTAAGGCTTGTCACTGCCGAGAAATTGGGATGAACTAACAGTACGGTCGTTGGGGCCATTCTCGGTGACATTGCGGATTTGTCGGTTGTCCGCGACCCCAATCCCCAGACCGGCGAAACCATCAAGATCAAGGCTGCGAAACTTCCGAAGTGCAAGCCGGGTAAGGCTTTCAAGGAAGCGCTTTAACTGCTCCCCTTCTCTACAAAATAAGCCCCGGCATGTCCGGGGTTTTGTTTGGGTCAGTTGCCTGTCTTTATCCAAATCCAAAGTTTTTTAAATGGATGTAGACAAAACATCAGAATTCTTTGGCCTATCATCAGAATTCTTTGGCCTATTCCATAGGCAAATGTAAGTATTGTCAAGAGGAATAATGCATATAGCAAAGCATAGCCTAAAAAATCTTCCCAGTAGCGCTGTGAAACAAACCAGATATAATCGAAATGAATCATTTGCGTTAAGATGTTGAGATTGCCTTTCAGTATTCTTGGATAACGACTTTTTAGCTCACTTTGAAGTTCATCATCAAAATAATAAAGTTTTAAATTATCGTATGAGTTATAGATAGCCATGCACTCAGTGTAAGAAGGTTTGAAAGAATAATGATTTTGGATAGATTCTGTATGATCTAAATATTTTTTGCAAAACACCTCGGTTTTCTTTTTGCTAAAGACCATGATTGGAGATTGAATTTGTGTGTCTCTGTTGAAGTCATAGACTTGAATTTGTGTGTCTCTGTTGAAGTAATAGACTCCAGCGCACCCAACTCCAACGAAAACTAAAATAAAAAAGATGATAATTAGTCCTCTTCTGATTGGCGTGTTAATTCCAAGCTGTGATAAGCAATTTACATTTGTAGGTGGAGTGTTTCTATTTGTGTGAAGAGTTTTCTCGTTAGGATTTTCTTCCTTCCCCGCCGAGAAAAGCACAGAAGGAATTTCCTGTGTAGAAACATTATGATATTTTTTTTGTCGATTCCTTATTAGCACAGTCAGCCCATATCCAAAAAGATAAAGGATAACAGAAATTCCGAACATTACAGATAGAGAAAAAATTGTATCCCCGTCAAGATGTATATCGTAGCCAGCTCTGTTTAATTGGACGATATTGAGGATGGGCCTGTATACATTTAGAAAAAAGAATACGATTGCAGTAATAATAGATGTACGACTAAAAATAGCATATTTTTTTACTGCACAAAATATTCCGACAATACAAAACACAACGGGCATTGAAAACATTAGGTATTCATTCATATTTTCAAAATCTCCATCTTCAAATTCTTCTACCGCTCTATTCGCAAAATGGCTTCTGTCGCGTGTACATTGAAGCTTGAAACTAAGTCAAGGGCACTAATTCCGAAGCCAGAAAAAAGGTGGGGAAAAATATCATATTTTTTTTGAGCGGAACTGAAACGCGAGTCCTCCTCTTTCTTCGTTGTTTCCTTTTTTCAAGTAAATATACTGCTACTTGTTTTATTGGTTTTGTCATGCTACGCAAGATTGCTTGGTTTTATCGAACAGTGATGGCAACATGGCAAAAGCCAACTTTTTTCCCAACCTAAAGCTTGACCACCTGCACCAACGCAAATTTCGATACTCGTAAGCATGGTTCTATAAAGCTCGCCAAGAAGTCACTGTTGATTAAGCCTCGCATAGTTTTCACAACCTTCTGAGTTTCCTAAGTCACACGCTTTCCATATAGTTCCATTGTCTTTGATTTGGAGGGACCTTTACCCTTCTCGTTGAGTCGCCCCAAATTTATACATGATTCAGTATCATCAAAGTGGCTTTGATGCTTCTGCTATAGAGAGTCCTCTCTTCTAGCTTCCTTGATTAATTTCTTTCCTTTTTTTACTAACTCAGTGAATGATGTTGTTGTGATTGTCTCTGATGTAACGTGCCTATTACACGAGGCCACAACTGATTCTTCGCCTACAGTCCCTGGGATGGCATATTCCCAGGACCTTTCTTTATTGAAAGATTTCACCAACTGACCTCGAAGGTAGATTGCGCTTTGAAGTAATTTTAATTTTTTTTGGCTACAGTCAATTTTTTTCAATTCGAGTAGTAGATCGTAATTTAAAGAAGGGTTGCTATTAACCCAAGCGAACCAAACGTTCAGACCGTCATCAAGTTCACTAATAGATTCGCGATCATAGGCAATTGCTTGAATCTTATTCCCGACTTCTCCTGTTGCTACAAAAAAGACCCATTCCCCTGCCATTGAGACAGAAGCCGTTGCAAGACATAACATCGTTGCAAGAACCCGTTTCATTTTCCTCTTCCTTTTTTACTATTGACTAATGTTACTTTTCTTACCGAAACAAGCCGGTCAACCCTTTCCAACAACGCTCTAACGCATTCAGATGAGGAGGGACCTCCAGTTGATTGAGACAAACAAGGTGTACTTCGGTCATAAATAGCTCTTCGCAACGAGCAACAGTCTGTGTCAGCAACCAATTGACTGAATCTTTAAGTGGGAGGGAAAAAGAGGGAGGATTGACCAACTTGAAGCCAGTATCAACATCCTCATTCGGAATCTCCCATTTGGGGAGATTCGGACTATCAAGGGTAACGTATGATGCGGGATCAATAAAAACACAATGCGTTTCAAAAAGTTTCCAATCTGTTTTCGCATAGTTTTCAGGAATTGTCAATTGACCAACAAGATACCGACACTTAGGCGTTTCATGGTCAATGAGCAAATTAAAAGATGTTCCTTCTTCCGTAGATCCGAGGCTCACCATACCTGTGGGAACCCATACAGCGAAGAAATCCATAAAACCCTCCATGCGGAATTTACTTATACCAATGCTATAAGAATGACATCATGGAGATTTTGCTCTATTCCGGACCAAAAGTAATGGTTTTGCATTGCACAAAAACCGAATGGGGTACATTAGGTCCTTTATTCAAATACGGAAAAAGAAGGATGGCGAAATTCCGCACGGAGAGGCTTTGTCCAATAAAGCCTTAAGCGGAACCTCGCCAAAAGAAAAGAGAGGCTAGTCCAACTTAACTGTCAGACCGTTTTCAAGCACAGATGAAATAGCTGACTTAATAAAGGACGAACGCGGAATACCGAGGCGATTTGCAGCCTTGTCAATGCGTTCAAGCAAGGCCGGATCAACCTTGAGTGTAATTGTCCGAACCTCCGGATTGACCGTCGGTTTTTCCGTGATTTTTCCTTTGCCGATGAACTTTTCAACGGCCTTTTCGTCGACGATTTTTTCGGTCTTTTTTCCCGGAATCATCATGATTGTTTTCTCCTACTTCTCGGAACACTTCAATATAAATTTGTATTACTTAGTATTACCTTTACTATACTATAGATAGCAGATAGCCACCTTAAGTGTTACGCTTTTGTAAACACAAATTTGGCTAAGGCATCTAATTCTTCACACACTTTTTTATCCTTCGGACGCATCTCTAAAACAGAGCGACCGACACCGCCTGCTTTGGCGTAAGCCACGCGATCGGAAAACGAAAAATCAATGTAGGTGAGGTTCTCGTCTTTCTTTAAAAACTCGATGGACTCACGGCAATCGGCCGTCTTGTCGCGTCGGTTAATAAATGCATAAGCTCGGAAATTGGCACCGAGGTTTCTGGCACTTTCCATGAGACCTTCAAGGCGAGAAATCGACCAGATGTCATAGGCTCGCGGAAGGACAGGAATGAGTAAAACATCGGCAGCAAGAAGGGCCACTCTCAGAGCGTCCGTATCGCGTCCGCCCGAATCAATGATGATGTCGTCAAAGAGGTTCCCTTGAGCATTTAATTGACTTGTTAATTCCTTAGCCGTGCTATAGGCAGAACAGGCCAATGAGGGCTTTAAATCTAATTCGGAACGAAACGAAATCGTATCCAAAGCAGACTTTTGCTCATCGGTATCAATGAGCCAAACGTGCTTTTTAGGACGATTAATTTGTCTCCAAAGAGCAAGTTGGACAGCGGTTGTTGTCTTACCCGTACCGCCTTTGTAGTGTGCAATCACGACTTTCATTGCGTTTTCCTCATTGTTTTCTAAAGAAACACTATAGACACTAAAAGAAATACTTTGAGTTACACAAAGTAATACTTTCATTCAACAATAGTAACACAATTACTTGTGTTATGCAACGGAAAGTATTACTATAACAATACTTAATCATGCGCTAGTATGTTTTTAGTATTACTTTAGCTATATTTTGGGTTACGTAAGTGAGGTGCGTTATGGGGTTCTTCGATTATTTTGATCCGTGCAAAACAACAGATACTAACGCGACAGATGTCGATGTTCCGTTCTCCACCGAACCGCATCCGTTTTGTTTTGACGATGCCGGTATGCCGTCCTGTTCTGACGATTCTTCCTTTGGCTTGGATTCCTTCGATACGGGTTCTTCGTATATAGACACGTTCGATTATGGGTCTTCGGACGACTCTTCCTATAGCTCAGATTCTTTCGCCTCCGATTCGTTCGGTTCGGACGACTTTTGAGAAAGGAAGTTGACGGAAAGAGTGGCGCGTTTAAATGGCCTCAAAGTTTTCTATTGCAAAACATTCTTCATTCTTTGCCAATTAAACGCGTGCCGTTTTTTTACCCTAAGTTAGGGTGATTTGTTGCTCTGCCTATTTTAAAGCACTCTCTTCCAGACAAATCGATTTGGCCTTCTCGCTCGCACCCTCATATCCCCAAAAAAACCATCGGATTCCGATTCCGCAAAATCAGATTCCGATTTATATATCATTTAGAATTAATTGGTTATGAATAGACGATTGGAGGAGTTATATTCTCCTTGCCAGTTCTTTTGTTCTCAAAAGCACATTCAAACTTGGACTTGGTTTTTGAAGCGAGGTTTGACATAACCAACTGGGAAGGATGACTTTGAAAGTGCGAGTTAAGTTTTGTGAGTCGCGGGATTGGTCGAATAACCACTTGCTCCCTTTTTTCAAAATCGCATTTGAGTTTTGCAAGATTGACAAGATTTCCCTAGCCTTCTATATTTCTATCAGCGACGGGCGTAGGGCGTTTCGCACGTTGAGTTGGACGGTGGGCAGTAGCCCTGGCATCTAATCCTACGGGGGTCGCTTTTCTCTTCCTTAAGCATTTTCGCGCTTTAGTTTCCCCTCTTCTGCCATTTAGTCCGGATTGTCGAACGGACATGGAAATAGCTCCAAGCAAGGCATTCCAACAGCCAAACACGGGAAACAAACTACGAAGACGGGATGTGTGCTCCGGACGACCTCTCGAAGCCCGACGTTACCACTGCCCGTGAGGTAGCAAGAAGTGATTTTGAATCACGACACATGCGGGACTCCATGCCTGAGCGCGCCTATGATGCCGCTCAAAAAAGAGCGGTGGGCTTCGATTCGGTCAGTGAAACTGTATCACGAAGGAGAAGGAGCCAACAAGCTTTCTCGCAAAGTACCCATGATTCCTCGCAGCCATTAGTGGACCATCACGTTCTTATGGAAATCTCGGACTCACGGTTCAATATGGTCGCAACCGTGATATAAGAGAGCGGCGGATTAACGCTCTCGTCCGAGACAGGTCAAGTTTAAAACAAAGCTGTTGAACAGTAATGGTTACCGTGCGATTGGATATTAAGCCTCTTGCCTCTGGTACAACGATTACCACTACCGGAGAGACTTTGCCCGCAGGCGATGAATTATCGCCCGCACAAGAGGCCGTTGACGCTTTAACAGGAACGAAGGGAGGTTTTCAAAAAAATATTGGAAGGAACGCCCCTTTCTCCGTTACCAACATTCCTTCCGAAATGCTACGAGAGGGTCAAAAACCTCGTTATCTGTTTTTGTTTAGCAACCACGTTTTTTCTTCTTGAAACTCTTGATTAGAGAGGACTCCCTCTTTGTGCAGCTTATCGAGTTTCACATACAAAATCATTCGGAGTTAAAGCTTTTGAGAACGCCGACCGGGGCAATCAAGAGAACGTTTTAGCTACTATGTTGCCGATGTTGTTTCCGCCATCAAAGGCAATGGCGTAGAACTTATCACCATCCATCGTTTCGCCGACAATGGTCGGTTTGCCGAATAAGGCACGGACATCGTCCCATGTGGCTTGATTGACCGTAAGAAGTTGCTCAAGCTTCGGTAAATCGTGCCCGTAGGCGCCGACCTTGGGAGAAATCACACTACTACACCCTGAAATAGCTAAGCCTGTAGCAAGCACACCACCAGAAGAAACTGCTTTGTACCATTATTCATTGCCTCCCCCTATTTTTGCAGATTGATTTATCGTTTCGCATTTCCAATTCTCTCTTAAAAGCTCGCCCGTGCTTTCACCGGAAAGAGCGGCGAATCCGAGGACACTTCCTCGTTTGCTTCATGGCGCTTGTGATGCACAGGCTTCTTGAGAAAGAACTCGGGAAAGCCGGACCGAATCTATCGGCAGAGCGTATTACCGAAGCACCCTCGGAAGCACGGCTCCAAGAGCTTGTTCTCGGGGAAAAAGAAACCTACTACGCCAAAAGCAACACCGAAGGGGACTTCGAAGCCGTCGCTAAGGCTGTCGGTTTCGGAGTTCTTCCGAGGATGGCAACATCTCCGCAGGTCAAGTCCGCTCTGAAACTCAAATCGGTATAACATAGGTCCGACGAGAGTAATCAGCCGCTAAGACTTGTGCTGACTGGGTTTGTTCAGATTTGTGCTGTCAAAGTCAGGAAAAAGGCAAACTCATGCTAGAACTCGCTGAGTTTATCAGAGGCCAAAGAGCAAAAAAGCCTTGCAAAACAAGGCTTACTCGGTGTCGCTACAGAATCTTACTGCACATCGTGGTGCCCGGGACGGGAATTGAACCCGTACGCCCGAAGGCTGCGGATTTTAAGTCCGCTACGTCTACCAATTTCGTCACCCGGGCATCAAGCGACAGGGCGCCCATTTTACACGAGTGGCGCCTGAATGTTTTGTCCGTTGATGTAAAATTTGCAATCCTCGGTGTGGGAACGTTTTCTGCACGAGGATGACCTAAAGTATGATGAAAGCGAGTAAAATTTCACGATGAATAGAAATTCACTCACTTTACGTTTCCGACGGATTGCCGCAGCCGGCGGCTTTTTGTGTCTGCTCGCCCAGCCTGCGTTTTCCCAAAGTACGGCTTTGGATTTTGCCTCGGCTCGAGTCCTGGCGCACACCCGAAGTGATCTCCTTCGAATCAGCGGAGCAGAAACCGCTCACCGCGAACACACGGCCGAAAGTCTTAAAAGTCTTCACGGACCCAAGGTAACTGCAGAATTTCGGCATCTTTGGGGCAATAAAGATGTCGATCTCGGAACCAAAACCATCAGCACCGGAATTCCGCAAATTCCACCGATATCCGTTCCGTTGCAGTTTTCGCAGGACTTGTACGGACCGCGACTCATTGGGAGCGTGGAACTCCCGATTTACATGGGAGGCGCAATTTCCGCCAAAATCGCCGCATCCGAAGCCTCGGTGACCGAGTCACGCGAAGACGAACGCTCGGCACGAGATCGACTCGATATCGATTTAGCGCAAAAGTACTTCGGAGTTCAACTGGCTCGTTCCGTGCAAAACCTGCGTGAAGCGATGCTCTCGGAGCAAAACGAGGAACTCAATCGCGCCAAGCGCATGAATCAAACCGGTTCGATCAGTCGTATCGAGGCGATGAGCGTGGCCGTTGATCGCGACAAAGCGGCACGCGAACTCATTGCCAGCGAAACCGATACCAAGATTGCCGAAAGCGATTTGGCGCGACTTTTGCGGGAAGACAAAGTCACGCGCCTTACGACACCCCTATTTGTTTTGGCTCGCCCCATCGGTCCTCTTCAAACGTGGAAAGATAAGGCTTTTGCGATGAGCCCGGTGATTCGGGCCGTGCGCGCCAAGCGCAATCAGGCCGATCAGGGACTTAAAGCCGCTAAGGCTGCCTGGGCACCCCAGGTCTATGCCTTTGCACAAGGAAACGCAATTAAGCATTACTTGTCGGTTACCGAACCCGATTGGGTGGCCGGTATCGGCGTCAAATTCACGCTTTGGGACAATAAAGATCGTAACGAAAGCGTTGCTTCGGCACGCGCCCTAGTCGATAAGGCCACGGCCGGCATTGCCGAGGCAAGCAATCAAATCGAACAGGCTGTCGAGACGGCCTATCTAAGAACCCGTCAGACGCAAGATCAGTACAACTTGACGCTCTCGACGCTTGAACTGGCCCGTGAAAACCTGCGCTTAAGAGAAAGAGCATTTTCCGAAGGCCTTGCCACATCCACGGAAGTCAATGAAGCCCGTAATAAGCTTTTGAGTGCGGAAATCGCCCGACGCGTGAGCGCCTATCAGTTTGTCGTTTCCTGGGCCTCGCTCAATGCCGTCTGCGGTAGCAGCGAGACCTTTACCGAATCGCTCTCTTATACCGATAATTTTATTGAGAAGTAAGCCATGCTCGTTGCTCTCAAATCCCGTTTAAAGCTCCTTTTTATTGCGGCTCTCGTTTTGGCCGTTGCCCTGGTCTTGTATGGCCTTTGGAAGGCGGCTCATCCGACGCTTCCGCCTTTTCAGGGGCAGATGGAGGCCCGTGTCATTAATGTTTCGTCCAAGATTCCGGGGCGCATTGCCAAAGTCAATGTTCACGAAGGCGACTCGGTTGTCCGCGATACCGTCCTTCTTGAGATTGAAATTCCGGAAATTACCGCCAAGCTCGGACAGGTCAAAGCTCAAAGCGCTGCCGCCGATGCCAAGTCGCGCCTCGTGCACGAGGGTGTGCGGGCCGAACAGCTCAAAAGCGCCGAGGCGCAGTACGAGCGTGCTGCGGCTCAAGCAGAACTCGCAAAAAAGAGTTTTTCCCGCCTCGATGCCCTGTTTAAAGAAGGTCTTATTTCGGCGCAAAAGCACGATGAGGCGCGCGCCGCCCTTCAAAATGCCGTCAATGCACGTCTCGCCGCTAAGAGCCAATGGGATATGGCCGCCAACGGCGCTCGCGTCGATGAGAAGGTCGCAGCCGCAGCCTTAGCCGAACAAGCCCGCGAAGGCGTGGCCGAAGTCACAAGTTTAGCCTCCGAGGCCTTGGTTAAAGCCCCGCGCTCCGGCGAGGTTTCACGGATTGTCCTGGAGGCAGGTGAAGTAACCGGTGCCGGATTTCCTCTTGTGACCCTTGTGGATTTAAGCGATAGTTGGGCCGTCTTTAATATTCGCGAAGACGAAATGGCCGCTGTGAAGATGGGCGGCGTCTTTAAAGCCGAGATTCCGGCGTTAAATCGTAAAGACGTTGCCTTTACGGTCTACTACATCTCGCCGCGAGCCGACTACGCCACATGGCGCTCGACGAAACAATCCACCGGATACGACATGCGCACGTTCGAAGTTCGAGCCAGGCCGACCGAAGAGATTGAAGGGCTTCGTCCCGGCATGAGCATTATCGTGCGTCGTTAACGGCTCTATGAGCGCCCTACGCGAAATTTATGATGCTGCTATCACGGAAGTCCGTGAGGCCGCTAAGCGTCCCGCTCTTCTTGTCACCGGGCTTTTGTGGCCCGTGATTATTGCTTGTATCTTCGCCTCGATTTTTGCAGCGGGGCTGATGCGGAACATGCCCGTTGCCGTTGTGGATTTGGATAATTCGGTTTTAAGCCGCGAAGTTGTCACAACGCTTGAAAGCATTCCGTCCGTCGATCTTAAGCGCTATAAAAGCGTCAGCGAGGCCGTCCGAGACATGCGAGCCGGCCGTGTGTACGCCGGTGTTGTCATTCCGACCGATTGGGGTGCACACCTGGCGGCCCGAACCGGGGAAAGTGCCATCGAGCTTTCTTTTGCCAAAAGCTACTACGCCATTGCAACGACACTTGAAATCGACATTAAAAGTGCGTTAAAGCAAAAGCTTTTTGAGATGCTTTCGCCCTATTTGGCCGGGACTGCCGGAAGCCTTAAGGGCGCTCAAGGGGCGATTTCATCGCTCACGGCAGATATCTATGTGCCGGGAAACTCGAACTTTAACTACGCACCGTTCCTCTTAAGTACGCTCGTACCCTGTGTGTTTGCGCTCGGCATCGTTTTGACCATGGTCGGCGTCTTCGCGAGGGAATGGCGAGAAAAAACAGTTACTCAAGTTTTTGAGTCGACCTCGTCCGTTCGCTTAAAACTGATCGGCAAGGCCCTCCCCTGGGTGCTCTTTTATAGTTTTTGTGCTGCGGGATACGTGGCATGGTTTGCAGGCTTTTGTGAAACCCCCCCTGCCGGCAGCGTTCTTATTTGGCTCCTCGGGGGTGTGCTCCTCATTCTTTCGATGACGGCCTTTGCGCTTTCCTTTGTCGCCTGCTCGCCTTTCTGGCTCATTGCCATGTCCTGCGCCATTGCCTTTTGTGCACCGATTATTCCGTTTACCGGGTTTTCGTTCCCGTTAGACTCCATGGATGCCGTCGCGCAGCTTTTCGGGGAACTATTGCCTCTTACGTGGTTTTTCCGGGTTCAGGCGTCCCAATGGGTTCTAGGTAGCCCCGCATCCCACACGCTTTGGCTTCTTGCCGCGCAAAGCCTTTTTATTCTCGTTCCGCTTACGGTCGGTTTGATTGTCTTTCCGCTACGCGTCAAACGATGGATCGGCGAAGAGGCCCGGGCAGAGCCCGTTTCCGACAAGCCCCTTCCGACAACGCTATTCGGACGGATTTTCGAAGGCGTCCGTCGCGGTATTTTTACGCCCGACACATGCATTATTTTCGTTTTGGCTCTGGCGCTTTATTGTTTTTTTTACGCATGGCCTTATATGCACCAGACGGTCACGGGCATTGAATGTGCCGTCGTGGACTTAGACCGTACGCCTGCATCGCGCGAAATCCTCTCGCGTTTTCGAAGTCTTCCGACGCTCAAAATCGTCGCCGAAGAAACCGATTTTTCCAGAGCACTTGACCTATATCAGCGTGAAAAGGTGAGCACCGTCATCACTATTCCGGTTGATTACGAAAAGCATACCTTGGCCGGCAAACCCGTCACAATCCCCGTGACGGTCAACGGCTTTTATGTCGTCAAAGCCCGTGCCGTACAGGCTGCCGTCCTTTCAGTGACACTCGACGAAGCACGAACGCCGCTTGCACGGAGTCTGAATCGCGCCGGCACATCCGTCGAAAGGCTTCAGCTTCTTTCCAACCCGCCGATTGTTCTGGCCGATCAAAATCTTTTTAACGCCATTGCCGGATACGCCAGTTACACGGTCCCCGTTGTCGGGCCCGTGATTATGCAGTCCGTGCTCTTTATGTGTATCGGCGTGACGTTGGGCGGGTGGCTTGCGCATCAACCCACGGACACCTACACACGGCAAATCCTTACGGACCGAAAAGCTTTTGCGTTATGCATGACCGGATTTTTCGTTTTCGGCCTCTTTTGGTTTTGCTACGCCGAAGGCTTTGTGTTCTCATTGTTTGAATTTCCGACGGTGGAAAACTTCGGCGCAACGCTCTTTGAGATGCTTCTCATGCTCCTCGGGGTTGTCGGGCTCGGCGCCGTCATCACACTTTCTTTCGGATCAAGTGCCTACTACTCGCAGTTTGTCGTGCCGACATCGGCTCCGGCCGTGTTCCTTTCCGGGGTCATTTACCCGACCCTGTGCTTCGGACCTTTGGCGCATGCCGTTTCGTTTTTCTTCCCGACAACTCCGGGAATTCAGGCGATGGTGGCATTAAGCCAAAACGGAGCGGCACTTTCGGACGTTCTCCCTCACGTGGCGCATTCGATTGTTCTTGCTGTTTTGTATTTAGGGCTTGCCGACGTCTTGCGCCGGCACGTTGCCAAACGCAAGGGGTTACTCACATAAATGGTATCTAAAGGGCAACTTCTCGTCACAACTTATGAAGCCGGCGTAAGGCCGCCGTCCCTTTCCTGCTCCCTCCGAAACATTCATGCCTCGCGCCTGTTTGATGCCGATCGAGATGCTTTTTTTACTCTCTATGCGCCCGCAGGACCCATCGGAGACGCGCACCTAAGGAACTTGTTTCTTGAGGCCTCGCTCGAGTATGTCACCCGTCACCCTGAAGCGACTGTCCGCGTTTCCGGCCACTTCGGACTCCGGGATCGAATGCGCCTTGGTCTTATCGCAAAAGCTGCGGGGATTGCTGTCACTTTCCGTTCGGTTCCGTCTTTGCGGACGCTTCGATTGATAACGGCTTCGGACCTTGTTTTCTCCTGTCAGTCACTGACCGAGGCCGTTGAAAAAGCTGGAAGTCCCGCAGATGCCGTGCCCGCGCAATTTTGGGAGCCTTGGTTTAAGGAGTTTTTCTCCGAAGTGGTTCTTTCAGGCTTAAAAATCCGCAGCGAAACCCCGTTTTTTGATTTTTTGCGGGAAACGGCAGCCTACACGGCTCAGCCCGTCAATTGGACGGCCGTAGCCAGAGCCGCCGGTATCAGTCAAGCGACGGCCTATCGCTGGAGCGAGGTTCTGGAAAGGCTCGCATTAATTGACCTGATCGATTCGGTGGAATCGCAAGGAAAGCGGCGCATTGTCCGACGGGAAAAGCTCTTTTGGACGGCACCGGGGTTAGCCCTTTGGCTGACCCGAGCCGATCTTTCGAACACCGAAGTCTTGAATCGCTACGTGGAAAACCTGCTTTATCTTGCGCTTAAAGACGCGTCCTCGGAAGGACGGTTTTCGTATGCCCTCGATACCAACAAGAAGGCTCTGCCGATTCTTCAAACCCTCGGAGGCGTGAAGTCCGCTTATTTTGTTACGCACGACGGCGCGTCACGAACCAGGGCGCTCTCAAGCGCTCGCGGTTACGCTAAACTCAAGGTGATTGATACGGCTTATGCCGTCAATTTGGATCATCTTTCGGTTTCGGACGCAGGCCTGAGAGTTTCCGCTCAACCCCTACTTTAAGAGTTAAGACGCACTATGCGTAAAACCTTTTTTCTTCTTACTGCTTTTTCATGCGCGCTTCTTGCCGTCGGATGCACCGGTCTACCAAGTGCACCGAGCAAGCTCACACAAGTCAACGAAAATGAGTTTACCTTGACGATAACCGACCCTTGGACGAGTTCTTACGGGTTCTTTCGAGATAAACAAATCCAAAAGGCGCGCGATGTTTGCACCAAAAAGAATCTCGGGATGATGCCCCTCGATGCCACGACCGATGCCGAAGGCAAAGGCTACACCGGAACGATTCGTTTCCGGTGCGTCGAAAAACTTCAGGGTCCGAACCTCGGCTGGTTCTAAGCGTCTTAAAGCTTACGGAAGATGAGCGTGCCGTTGGTGCCGCCGAATCCGAAATTGTTTTTCATCGCAACATTGACGGGCATCGACACGGGTTTTCCCGCGCAGACTCGGATCGGGCACTCGGGGTCCTGCTCCGTAAGATTTAAGGTCGCCGGGACGATTTGGTCGCGAATGGAAAGCACGGTAAAGACAGATTCCATGCCCCCTGCTCCGCCGAGTGCGTGACCTGTGGCCCCTTTCGTGGAGGTGACAAGAAGTCTATCGGTTGCATCTCCGAACACGGTGCGTACGGCTTGCGCTTCACTCACGTCTCCCATGGGCGTCGATGTCCCGTGGGCGTTGAGCATGTCAACCTCTTGAGGAGCAATTCCGGCGTGTTTTAACGCAAGGCGCATGCAGGCCGCGGCTCCTTCGCTACGCGGGGCCGTAAAGTGATAGCCGTCGGAATTTAACCCGTATCCGATTATTTCGCAGTAAATCTTCGCTCCGCGAGAGACGGCGTGTTCGTATTCTTCCAAAACGAGCATACCCGCACCCTCGCCCAAAACGAATCCGTCGCGGGCGAGATCAAAGGGGCGGGACGCTCCCGTCGGGTCATCGTTACGTCGAGAAAGCGCACGAATGTTGTCAAAGCCGCCGAGTGAGGCCGGGTGGATGACACTTTCGGTGCCGCCTGCAACCATCACATCGGCATCATCGCGGGCAATGATCCAAGCAGCCTCGCCGATTGCGTGTAGGCCCGACGTGCAGGCTGTCCCTATCGCTAAATTCGGACCTCTTAAGTGCCGCAAAATCGAAAGCTCTCCGGCCGTCGAATTGATAATCGAAACGGGGACGATAAAGGGAGAAAACTTTCTGGGCCCGCCGGTTAAAAAAGCCGCATAATCCCGACACTTGGTCGCAATGCCTCCGATTCCCGATCCGATGACGGTACCGGCTCGATTGCAGGATAAATCGTCGTCGCAAAACGTAAGTCCTGCGTCGTCAAGCGCCTCCATGGCGGCCGAAACGCCGTAAGCCGTGAAGGGCTCGAAACGCCGTCCGTCTTTCGTGCCGAGGACCTTTGCGGCATCAAAGCCCTTGACTTGCGCGGCAATACGACAATTAAACGGGGTTGCATCGAACGATGTAATCGGAGCGATACCGGATTTGCCGGCCAAAAGGGCCGACCAACTTTCCGAGACGGTATTACCGAGGGGGCTTACCAGACCCAAACCGGTCACAACGACACGACGCATAACTCAACTCCGTTAAAGTCACGAAAGGGCCTTAATTCAAGGCCCTTTTTGGGAGATACAAAAGCGTTGTGAGAGAAACTTTACGCTTTCTGATTGGCGCGAATGAAGTCAATTGCCTGCTGAACCGTGCGCAGGTTTTCCTGCTGCTCGTCGGGAATCTGGACCTTGAAGGCATCTTCCAGAGCCATCACGAGCTCAACGGTATCGAGACTGTCGGCTCCGAGATCTTCGATAAACGAAGCCTCATTTTTGATGTCTTCGACATCTTTTCCGAGCTGCTCGGCAATAATCTTTTTGACTTTCTGTTCCAAATCGTCCATTGATAGCTCCCAGACTAGGTTCAATTACAAGGTCCGCAACGAAAGCGGACCGTATGCATCATTAAAGTATAGCGATTGTATCAAGGTTTTAGTACCCCGTATACAATCCTCCGTTCGTATGAAGCACGGCTCCGGTGATGTAGGAAGCCGCGTCACTTGCGAAAAACAAAACTGCCTGCGCGATGTCCTCGGGTTTGCCGAAACGTTGCGCCGGAATCTCTTTTAAAAGCGTCTCACGCATGGCTTCGGGAATGGTCTTTGTCATATCCGTCTCGATAAAGCCCGGAGCCACGCAATTGACGGTGATCGAGCGAGCGGCCACCTCACGGGCGACCGACCGGCTCATAGCAATCAAACCGGCTTTGGCCGCTGCATAGTTCGCCTGACCGGCGTTGCCCGTCACGCCCACAACAGACGCAAGATTGACAATGCGTCCGTATCGAGCACGCATCATCGGACGCAGCGCCGCCCGCACGAGGCGAAAGGCCCCCGTTAAATCCGCTTCCAAAACCGCATTCCAGTTTTCATCGGTCAGTCGCATGCTCAAGGCATCGCGCGTAATGCCGGCGTTATTGACGAGAATGTCGATCTTCCCTTCGTCCTTGACGATAGATTGAATCAGGGCATCGGCGGCCGTGGCGTCAGTGACGTCGAACATAACGCCTTTGCCGTTTCCTGCGAGCGCTTCGGTGATTTTTTGAGCACCCCCTTCGGTTGTCGCCGTTCCGATGACGCGGGCACCGGCCTCGTTAAACATTTCGGCAATCGATTTGCCGATACCGCGACTTGCGCCCGTGACTAGGACAACGCGACCTGCGAAGGCATCCGTTGAAAAGAGTGCTCCCATGCGATTACTCCGTGGCAAATTGCGCGGCAATCGACTCGATCGATTGCGCGTTTGAAGCGTTAAATAAGTTGATTCCTTTGAGCGTGCGCTTCGCAAGGCCCGTCAACGTGCGTCCCGGCCCGCATTCGACGATGTCGGTTACGCCGTTTTTAAGGAAAAAGTCTTGCGTTTTAACCCACTGAACCGGGTGTGAGACTTGCTCGGAAAGCGAGGTTATCACGTCTTGCTTTGTCGCTTTGACCGAGCCGTCGATATTTGCGACAACCGGGGTTGCATCCGTATTGACGTCAAGCGTTTGCAGGGCGTCTTTAAGAACTCGGGCAACGGGTGTAAATAAGTCCGTGTGAAACGCCGCGGTAACCGGAAGATCGACGATGAGTTTTGCCCCGGCCTCTTTTAAAGCCTCTTTTGCACACTCGAAAGCTTGTCCCGTTCCGGCAATTACCGTCTGAAGCGGCGTATTAAAGTTAACCGGCTTAACAAACCCCGCATCTGTAAAACGAGAGCAAACCGAGTCAATCGTCGCGGTCGTAAGACCTAAAACGGCGGCCATGTGACCGGGGTGCAGCGCGGCAATTTTCTGCATGCGTTCGGCACGTAGGCGCACAAGTTTAACGGTATCGGCAAAGGAAAGAAGGCCCGAGGCGGCACAGGCTGCGAATTCTCCGAGACTGTGACCGGCAAAGTAGGTCGGAACGAGGCCCGTTTTTTCAACAAGCGCCCGATAGACGGCCACGCAAGAGACAACAAGAGCCGGTTGCGTGTGGACCGTTTGATTTAAAAGATCTTGAGGGCCTCGGGCAATAATCTCGGAAATCGAGTATCCGAGAATCGAGTCAGCCTCATCGAGAGTTTCTCGGACCGAGGGCCTGTTTTCTAAGCCCGACAGCATGCCGACGCACTGACTCCCTTGTCCGGGAAAAACGACTGCGATTTTTCTCATTGTGTATCCTCGGATGTCTCGTCGGTTTGCGTTGCCGACTTTTTCTTGTGAAGACGATTCGGCAAAAACGCCAGGCAACAAAAAAAGTCGCCTCACATGTGTCTATTCTAAATAGAATACAACACGCCCGAAGGCGACTTAATTTGTATTAATTTTCACGTGCTGTACGCGACGCGTACAGAGAACCGAAATTACTTCTCGGTCGATTCCTTGTTCGCGACGACCTTCTTACCGCGGTAAAAACCCGTGGCAGAGATGTGATGGCGCAGGTGAACTTCACCGGTCGTTGCCTCAACGGCAACGGGCGGATTCGTCAGGGAATCGTGAGAACGATGGTTACCGCGACGGCTCGTGGATTTTTTATTTTGTTGAACAGCCATTTTTACATACCCCCACAAGGGTGAACTCTCATAAAGTGCGCCATTATATCTAAAAAAGACCTCTGAGGTGGCACCTTGTCAGGGGTTTGCCCTAAATTGACTGTCTTCTGTTGTTTTCAGGCTCTTTTCTACCTCTCTTAAGGCGGCATCGCACTCGTTTCCGTTGCCCTTTTGAACGTTGTTAGAATGCGCCTTTGCGTTAGGTGTATCGGATGCGTCCGATTGAGATAGAGCCTTTGAACCTGATCTGATTGATCTCAGCGGAGGGAAACGCGCGAAGTCTGTGAGACTGCCTGATTCTCGCATCGTGCACCTTCTGCCTTTTTGAGTGCGACGATGACTGAAAACACGATTGCCATAACCCCGGATACCCCCTCCTCTTGCCCTTCTCGTGTCATTCGCATGACGGTGACGGGAGATACTTGCGGCGCCGTTCCGATGAAAGCCGTCTATCAAGCCGACTCGGCTTTGCCTGACGGAAAAAGCGAAGTCAATCCCCCTGTTTTCCTCTATGATACTTCGGGGCCCTGGGGCGATCCCGATCGAAGTCCCGATTGTCGTGTTGGCCTAAATAAAAGACGCACTGCGTGGATAGAAAACCGGGGCGATATCGCTTTTAAGGAAAGCGCAACGCAGAACCTTCAAGAAAGCCCTTTATCAGGGAAAGTGCCTGTTTGTCGCGCCAAGGACGGCTACCACCCGACGCAGCTTGCGTATGCCAAAGCCGGGCTGATTACGCCTGAAATGGAATTTGCGTCTATTCGGGAAAATGTTAATCGTACGGCTTATATACAAAGTTTATCTCTTTTGTCACCGGAAAGTCGCGCGGCACTTTTGTCGCACCATGCAGCTACCTCTCTTTCCTTTACGTGCCCGTCCGAGGTCACGCCCGAATTTGTTCGTGACGAGATTGCCGCGGGGCGAGCCGTTTTACCGGCTTCGATCAATCATCCGGAATCCGAACCGATGGTAATCGGTCGAGCGTTTCTCACGAAGGTCAATGCCAATATCGGCAATTCCGCGTTAGCCTCCGATATTTCCCAAGAAGTCGAGAAACTGATTTGGGCCGTGCGCTGGGGCGCCGATACCGTCATGGACCTGTCGACGGGAAAAGCCATCTACGCAACGCGGGAAGCGATTCTTCGCAATAGTCCCGTGCCGATCGGAACCGTACCGCTTTATGAGGCCCTCGAAAAAGTGAACGGACATGCCGAGAACCTTACGTGGGAGATTTTTCGCGACACGGTCATCGAACAAGCCGAACAAGGCGTCGATTACATGACGATTCATGCAGGCGTAAGGCTCTCGTTTATTCCCCTTACGCAACGGCGCTTAACGGGTATTGTCTCGCGCGGAGGGTCGGTCATGGCCCTGTGGTGCATGCATCACAATACGGAAAATTTCATTTATACGCACTTTGACAAGCTCTGTGAAATCCTTGCCGCTTATGATGTGACTATCAGCTTGGGAGACGGCCTACGGCCCGGATCCTTGCACGATGCGTGCGATGCAGCTCAGATGGCAGAACTGTCCGAACTCGGACGATTAGCTCGGCGCGCTCGTGCGCACGACGTGCAGGTTCTCATCGAAGGTCCGGGGCACATTCCCTTGCAACGCGTCGCAGAAAACGCATCGGCCCAAGAGGCTCTTTGCGATGCGGCACCCTTTTATACCTTAGGTCCGTTGGTCGAAGATTGTGCGCCGGGATACGACCACATCACAAGTGCCGTCGGTGCGGCCGCAATCGGCGCACGCGGGACGGCGATGCTCTGCTACGTTACGCCCAAGGAACACTTGGGGTTGCCGAACAAAGACGACGTGCGCGCCGGACTGATTGCCTACAAGATTGCCGCTCATGCCGCCGACCTAGCCAAGGGAGTTGCCGGCGCTCAAATTCGCGACAATGCCATGAGTAAGGCGCGGTTTGAGTTCCGTTGGGTCGATCAATTTAACCTGGCCTTTGATAGCGAAACGGCACGCGCCTACCACGATGCGACTTTGAGTAAAGAGAGCATGAAGGGCGCACATTTTTGTTCGATGTGCGGACCGAAGTTTTGCGCGATGCGCATCACGCAAGAGGTGCGCGCCTGGTGCCGGAAAAAAGGACTCTAAGTTACTTGGCGCTGTAGTCGCGATGCCCGAAAATCGCCGTTCCGACACGAATTTCTGTGGAACCGGCTTCAAGGGCTTCTAAGTGATCGGCGCTCATACCCATTGAAAGTGTGTCGAATTCGTAACGGTCGCGAAGTGATTCGTACAGGGCGCGCATATCACGCAAGGGTTTGATTTTTCCTTCGCGAGTATCGGCGGGTGCAGGAATTGCCATAAGACCCCGTAGTTTTAACCGGTCCAGTCCTTGCACAACGTCGCAAAGCGCCGGAACATCTTTCGGAAGAACACCGGATTTACTTGCCTCGCCGTCGATATTGACTTCGATAAGGACGTTGAGTTTTCCCAGAGCCTCGGGTCTTTGCTCGTTTAAGCGCCGGGCAATTTTTTCGCGATTGAGGCTTTCGACCCAGTCAAAGTGCTCGGCAATGGGTCGCGTTTTATTGGCTTGTACCGGTCCGATAAAGTGCCAGACCAGCGGGAGTTCCGCGTGATTTTCTCGAAACCAATCGACTTTTTCGCAGCCTTCCTGGGCGTAGTTTTCGCCGAAAGACCGCTGCCCGGCTTGTGCGGCAATGAGCACGGCTTCTTTGGGAAAGGTCTTACTGACGGCAAGTAATGTGATGCGCTTTTCAAGTTTCGGCGCGTTTTCGATTTCATTTAAAAGCGCAGCAAGACGCTCTTGGATTCCCAGAATGAATGTACTCACAAATAACCTCTTTAATTTTGACGCGCCGCATGTTTAAGCTCCTGAGCTCTCCATCCGAGTAGCCACAAAAGAGCAAAGTAAACCAAGGCAGCTGATCCGATAATCCCGAGGACATACACAAGGCGCATCTCCCAGGTATTTTGCATCGCGACCCAATCGGTTCCCGTTTGAATCCAAGACAAAAAGAAGGCCATGGCACCCGCGGCAACCAGCGTGCGAGCGATGTAACGGACCCAGCCGTCGACGGGTGTATACCAGGTGCGCTTCGCAAGGATAGCCAGCAGAACCAGAGCGTTAAAGCATGACCCGAGTGCCACTGATACCGCCAGGCCTGCGTGAGCAAAAAGCGGCACGGTCACGATGTTCAAACTTTGGATGAAGACGACGGAAAGGATGGCAACGACCATGGGCGTTTTAATATCTTTTCGGGCATAAAACGCGGGGGCGATAATTTTGATACCGATGAGGCCGATCATCCCGACGGCATATCCGCGGACGGCCACCGAGGTTTGTGCTACATCGAGCGCCGTAAAGTTTTTCCCCTGAAAGAGCACGGATGAAAGCCCCTCGGCTAAAAACCCCAAACCGACCGCCGCCGGAACGGCTAGAAGAAAGACCACTTTAAGGCCCGTATCGAGAAGGTCTTGATAGACGGCGGTATCCCCTCTTGCATACGCTCGTGAAAGACTCGGCAAGAGGACTGAGCCGAGCGCAACACCGAGGAGCGCCGTCGGAAACTCCATGAGGCGATCGGCGTAGCTCAGCCACGTCACGGACCCTTCGATCAGACGCGAGGCGATATTGGTGTTAATTAAAATCGAAATCGGTGCGACGGCAACGCCGACAATTGCCGGACCCATAAGGCGCAACAGCTTTGTAACGGCTTTATCGCGCACGGCGCTTTTCACAGATGCAAAACGCGGCATAAGGCGCATGCGCTTTAATTGCACCAGTTGTGTCGCAAGTTGCAAAACTCCGCCGACGAGAACGGCAAAAGGCAACGCCCACACGGGCGCCTCAAGGTGTTCGCTCACGAAAACAATAAAGACGATAAAGCTTACATTCAGAAGAACGGGCGTAAAAGCCGGGATGGCAAAGTGGCGCCAGGTATTGAGTACAGCCGCCGCAAGGGCCACCAGGCTCATAAAAATAATGTACGGGAACATAAAGCGCGTGAGCGCCACCGCAAGATCAAACGTCGTCGGGGTCTTGGCAAAACCCGTGGCAATGATCCACACGACGGCGGGCGCCGAGAGGACCCCGAGGACACTGGCAAGAAAGACCGCGAGTGCCAGGAGCGTAAAGACGTGATTGATGAATTCTTCCGTGCGCGAAGGACTCTCTTTTTCTTTGACCTGTGAGAGCATCGGCACGAAGGCTTGCGAAAAAGCGCCTTCGGCAAAAAGCCGACGCAAGAGATTGGGGATACGAAACGCCACGTAAAAGGCATCGGTTGCGGCACAGACGCCGAAATACCGAGCGATGAGCATGTCACGGATCAGTCCCGTGACACGAGAAAGCATCGTAAAGGCGGAAACCGTAGCCGCCGAACGCAGTATGGACATGAGGCGTCTTGTCTTATCGTGGTTTTTTCTTGTCGCGACGCCGTGTTTTTGTTAAAATACGGCGCTTTTCGAAAATCGGGGCGAAATGTTTCGCCCTCTTTCTTTTCGGTAAGCGACATTGTAAACATATACCGGCCGAGCCCACGGCTGATTAATGCGAGGGGCGTACCGGAAACAAACTTAAACCGGGTGCTTGCCCTTTTCAAGCATTTATTTTTAGGAATACCTAAATGGCTAATACAAAACAAGCTCGCAAACGTGCCCGTCAGGCCGTTGCCCGCAACCAGCATCTTTCTGCGCAGCGTACGCAGTACCGTACCGCCGTCAAGAGCGTCCGTAAGGCGATTTTGGCCGGTGACAAGGTCGCTGCGACCGAAACCTTCAAGAAGGCGCAGTGCTTGGTCGACGCAATGTGCTCCAAGGGTGCTCTGCACAAGAACGCCGCCGCGCGTCACAAGAGCCGTTTGAGCGCTGCGATCAAAGCGATGGCTTAATGCCTCATGAGCTTTTCCGTCTTCATCCCTCAGTGGGGGTGGATTAGCCGTTAAAGAGAAAACGCATCGACTGCTCCTCGATGCGTTTTTTCGTTTTAACTGTCTCTTATCGGCAGATACCTGACTATGGATCGAATCCGACGCCTTGCCTATGCAGCCGAATTTGCCGCCCTTTTCGGTCTGGCTAGCTTTTTTGTCATTCCCGTCGGCCCCGTGCCGATTACCCTGCAGGTCCTTTTGATTGCGTTCGCAGGTCTTTTTCTCGGTCCTCGTACGGCTCTTTCGGCGGTGATTCTTTATCTCCTTGCCGGTGCCGTAGGGCTTCCGATTTTTGCCGGCGGCAAAGCCGGTCTCGGCGTTCTTTTCGGCCCCTCGGGCGGGTATCTTGTCGGATTTCTTTTCTTAGCATTCATTGCGGGTCTTGCGCGCAAAACCGGAACCCTCGGGACCCTTGTCGGTCTCCTAGCGGCCGTCGCAGCCTGCCACGCCTGCGGCATAATCGGCATGAGTCTGACGCTCAATAAAACCCTCGTTCAGGCGTTTTACATGGATTTGGTTTTTGTGCCTGCAGACCTTGTGAAAGCCGCCTTAGCCTTTCTTTTCTGGCGCATGGTGCGTCATCGGTCTTCGGGATGATTACGGTTTCCGGTTTATCCGTTCGGCATTTAAGGGATGTCTCGCTGACGGTTCCCCAAGGGGCTCTGACACTTGTGCTCGGTGCGAACGGATCGGGAAAAAGTACGCTTTTGTCAACCGTTGCCGGAGTGGTTGCCCCCGAAAAAGGGTCGGTCACGACGTCCTCGCGCCCCAATATGCTCATGCAAGAGTCCGAGTATGTGCTTTTCGGGCAAACGCCTTTAGAAGAGCTCCTTCTTTCCTATCCGAATCCCGATGACAGGTTGATCGATTGCGCTCGGGACGTTTTATGTCGCTACGGAATGAATCCCGAAGGCGCCGTTGCCACACTGTCTTTCGGGCAAAAGCGAAAGCTTGCGCTCCTTACGACGCTTTTCCCGCCCTCGAACGTTCTTCTTCTCGATGAGCCGACAGCAGGCCTTGACTGGCCATCGGTAAAAGAACTCATCGCAACCCTTATGGATTTTCGTGCCGGTTGCAGCCTCTTAATTGCAACGCACGACGTGCGGCCGTTCCTTTCTCTTTTAAAAGACGGGGATTCATTCCTTTTTCTTTATCGCGGGAAAGCTCGCCTCTACCCGACCCTAGATGAGGCCCGCAAGGCTCTTTCCTCTCACCCCGAGTACGGGCTTTTTCCCTTTTAAAAACCATGGCTCACGAGAAAAACCTCATTTGCTTGGTCTTTTTTTTACCGACGGGATTGCTTTTATGGCATTTTCCGGCGCCGGTTCTTGCGGCGTTCTCTCTGCTCTCGCTCGGATTCTTTCTTGCGCGCTACGGGATTCAGGCATTTTTGACGTTCCTCAAAACCTGGGGCTTTTTTGCGCTTTTTTGGGCGGCCTTTTCGCTTGCCGCATCGCTTGCCGCCTCCGAGAACACCATGGGAATCAGCGCCTTGATTGCGGCCGTGCTTTTCACGCATCTTTTGACGCTTTTTCTCTGGACTACGGTTTTAGTTAAAGAAACAACTCCGGCAGGTCTAGCCGATGCCCTTGCCGTCCTTTTAAGGCCGGTACTCGGAGCGAAAGCTGCCGATGTGCGCACGAGCTTACTTTTGACGGCTGCCTCGTTTGCTCGGAAAAAAGAGGTTTTTAAGCGAGTTTCTTGCGCAGTGGATCTTAGGTTTCACGACAAAAGCCGTCTTTTCCGCTTAAAACTCCTCCTAATCGGTCTCCTACAAACGTTAGAGCGCGATGCAGGCGGACACGCCGAGGGCTTCTGCCTTCGGCGTTTTGATAACCCGAGTCGCCTTAATGCCCTACCTAGCCCTACGCATCGCGTTTATGTCGTGTTGTTCGCCGTCCTTCTTTCGGAGCTTGCAGCCGTTTACGCGATGCCGTTTTTCTAGCCTCCCTTGATTGGCGAGAGGTCGGTAAGACGAATCTCTTCCGTCGGTTTCGCTGTAATCTCGGTTAGTCTTTATTTGTGTGCTTCTCTTTGAGATGATTGCAACGGTCCTTTCACGGGAAGTGCCGTAGAAACGTTGCAAAGCATTGCGGAAAAGGGATTGTTAATTGACGGTTTCTTCTACTAACTCTGCATAAAGCCGGATTGTGGCACGAATATCATCTCCGGCTTTATTCGGCCAGGCGCAAGCGCCGTTGATTTGAGCATTACCGACAGCGGCGTAAAGCCCCGTCGTTCAGGGCGGGGATATAAGCCGCGCAA
>ENA-UONW01001219-UONW01001219.1-human-gut-metagenome-genome-assembly--contig:-CS52-NODE-1219-length-32624-cov-6.184439_pt1 | contig 32624 bp, 32 predicted proteins | sample MGYA00242463_ERZ724010 | MGnify/ENA metagenome assembly ERZ724010 | reverse complement strand
GCTCTGCAGGCTAATGATACCGCCGGAATAATAAGTGTCTGCAAGCCTGCAGTCGATTATGCGGCTTCGGATCCGATTTACTATTACTATCTGGGCATAGCCTATTACCAGCAGAAAAAGTCGTCGGAAGCTCTTGACGTTTTCAAGAAAGGACTCGGGCATGTAGCCGAAGATACAAGCATTGACCTTGTGGCTAATCTGTACTCTTTGATGGGCGATATGTATCATGATGTCGGTGATGACGAGAAGGCTTTCGAGGCATATGATTCTTGTCTCGTTTATAAACCGGATGATGCCATGGCGCTCAACAATTATGCGTATTACTTGTCTTTGAAGAAACTGGAACTTGACAAGGCTGAATCGATGAGTGCCAAATCATTGGAGAAGGAACCCGAGAATTATACGTATATTGACACTTATGCTTGGATATTGTTCTGCCAGAAAAGGTATACTGAAGCAAAAGACTACATTGACAAGGCCATTAAGATAATGGACGACAACGGTGGCCCGGATGAAGGTGACGGAAATATTATAGAGCATGCGGGTGATATATATTTCATGCATGGTGATGTAGACGGCGCTTTGAATCTATGGAAACGCGCTGTAAAGCTTGGAACAGATTCAAAGACTTTAAAGAAAAAGATTCAATTGAGAAAGTATATAGAGTAAATTGATGATGTATAGAATATTATGTAGATTTTGGGCCGTCGCGGCTTTGGCTTTGATGCTTTTTTCGTGCGGAACCTCGAAAAAAGCTGAAAAGACTGCTGATTTGTCAAAGCAGACCGAATCGTCGGCTGTTCCAGTCGATTATTTCTACAGAGTGGTGAACAACGGTTCGAAAGCGGCGAATCTTACTGCGAAGGTCAAAGTGACGGTATCAGACGGAAGCAAGAATGTTTCTACTAGCGGAACACTGAGAATGAAAAAGAATGATGTCGTGCAGATTTCGCTTGTCGACCCTATTATAGGCATAGCCGAGGTCGGACGTATGGAATTTACCAAGGATAAGATGCTGGTGCTCGACAGGGTAAATCGACGTTATGTCAGTGTTGCATATTCTGATGTCGGATTTCTGAAGAATGCAAAGGTCGATTTTTATGCTATGCAGGCTATATTCTGGAACGAGATTTTTGAGCCGGGCAAGAAAGAACCTGATGAAAAGTCTTTCTCTTTGACGAAAGATAAGGACATGATCCATCTCGGGTTTTCTGATAATCTTTTGGCATATGATTTTGAAACAGCATTGGCCGATGCTCATCTTCAAAAAACGTCAGTAAATGACCGTGGCCTGAAAAAGTATAATCTTGTATGTGCTTATTCGGATTTTACTGATTTTGAAGGTTCCAGATTCCCTAAGAATATAAAATTGACTTTCAACAGCGGTAAAAGCATATTCACGCTTTCATTGCAGTTGAGCAGCTTGAGAAATGAAACGGGCTGGTTGGCAAGAACTTCTGTTCCAAGCAAGTATACCAGCGTAAAGACCGAGGATATATTAAAAATGCTTGTCAAATGAGAAGGTTTATTTTGCTCTTCATATTTGCGTCTCTGATGCTTCCGTCGTTCGGACAGACGGGCAAGAAAACTACGCGGACCGTTAGGAAAAGCAAGACTACGGCCGTGAAGAAATCTGGTTCGATAAACCAGCTCCGTACAGAACGTAAGAACATGCAGACGAAGATAAAGTCATCGAAGAAGCAGTCGGAGTCTCTCAACCGTATGATAAAGCAGAATCTAGACAGCGTATTTATTCTTGACCGGCAGATTACGGATGTTCAGCAGGACGTATTGAAGCGTCAAGCGGAAATAAAGGTCCTCGACGGACGTATAGGTGAGCTTCGCAAGCAGATGGAAAAACTGCAGAATGAGCTCAACGATAAGAAATCGAAGTATGCCAATGCCCTGAAGTATCTGAGAAAGCACCATTCCATACAGGAAAAGATGATGTTTATATTTTCGGCCGACAATCTTTCTCAGATGTTGCGCCGACTTCGTTATATGCGGGAATATTCGGCGTTTCAGAAAGCTCAGGGACAGATAATACTGGACAAGCAGCGGGAGGTTAAGAATACGCGTAACGAACTGCTGGATGCCAAAAGCAAGAAAGCCTATAACTTGGCCGAGATTCAGAAGAAGCAGGAAAGTCTGGTGGGCATGAAAAGCAGTTGTCAGGTTAAAATCAATTACCTGAATAAGAATCTTAAGCAGGTTGAGGCTCAGATAGCTGAATATCAGAAGCGCGACAGGGAACTGAATGCTCAGATTGACCGTCTTGTACAGCTGGAATTGGAAGCTGCAAGAAAGAGAGCCGAAGCTGAGCGCAAGAGGAAGGCTGAAGAGGCGAGACGCCGTGCTGAAGAACTGCGCAAGGAGAATGAAAGGCGCCTTCAGATTGCAAGAGAGAATGAGCGTAAGGCTAGGGAGGCCAAGAAAGCTGCAAAGAGCAGTGAGGAAAAGAAAGAGGCAGACCGATTGATGGCTAAGGCTAAGTCTGACCTGAGTGCTGCAGAGAAGAGTCGTAAAGAAGAAAAGAAAGTTATTGAAGCATGGAATAACGATTCGCGTGCAGATTCGAAGCTGTCAGCCAACTTTGTCAGCAATAAGGGCCGTCTGCCTATGCCTATAACAGGAAGCTACACCGTTGTCGGCCATTACGGAAGATATACTGTCAAGGGCTTGAGAAATGTGCAGCTAGACAATAAAGGTATGGACATTAAGGGAAGTGGCGGTGCCTGTGCACGTGCTGTATTTGACGGCGAGGTTTCTTCAGTATTTCAGTACGGACCAAGTTACATCGTCATGGTTCGTCACGGCAGTTATATTTCTGTATATTCAGGATTGTCTTCTGTCAGTGTGTCAAAGGGCATGAAAGTGAAAACTCGACAGACGCTTGGTGAAGTGGGCGAAGATGCTTCGGGCAACAAGATTCTTCACTTCCAGCTTCGCAAGGAAAGTACAAGGTTGAATCCTGAACAGTGGGTTAGATAAAGAACTTAATTCTTATTTTATACGCAGCAAGTTGTTATGATATAGTATTGTAACAATTTGCTGTTTTTTTTGTATGTGGGTCTATAAATAATGATGTGTCGGTGTAGGATAAATGTGCTCTTAGAATTTGAAAGCACTTGATTTAATGTTGAAAATGTGGAATTTTGGTGACTTGCAACTTTAAAAGAACCATGAATGCTCTTTCGTGCATTACTCAGAAATATGCCAGATAACAAACAATATCTCTCAGGAATGGACTTCTTAAGGTACGACTAAATACAAATAAAACGGCGCATGAAAGTATGTTTAGCTTTCATGCGCCGTTGTGTTTGACTATAAGTGCAAGTACTAAATCTTCAGCGTCTTATTTGTTTATGTACTTGATATGTTTTTTGCTGATTTATGGAACACTACAAGTCGAAAGTCTCAAAATTGTTGTATGACAATTTGCCTTTTCTTATAGGAAAGATAATGTTGGTCTGCGCTTTCACTTTTTCTTTCCCATATTTCGCAGGCTTGAATTTCATTTTTTTTGCAACTCTGACTGCTTCTTTGTCAAGGTCTTTGGTAAGTCCTTTTGCGACGTAAGCCTTTTCAACTCGTCCTTTGGTGTTTACGATGCATGTGACTACGATTCTTCCCGAAAGATTTCTTGATTGTCCTGGAGGATTCTTGAAATTCTTTTGTATGAATTTTTCAATCGATTCTGAACCTTTCTTGAATTGGGGCTCAGTGTAGTCCTCTTTGTTACGGTCCATCCTGCCTGAAAAGAACTCGTCGCCATTGCCGAACCCGAAAAATTGAGCTCTTGATGCAAGTGGCATTGCACTCAGCAGTATCATTAAAATTATAGCTCTCATAATGTGTCGTTTGTGAATCAGTGAAACAAAAATAAACTATAAATTTCATACTGTCAAATTTTATATGGATATTGCTGACATATTTGTCACTTTTGCCATATTGAAGATGCTGTAGTGCCGAGTTTAAGGTTCACGGCTTGTACGTAATCATTAAGTGGCCTTTTGGAGTCTAAAGAAAATCAAAAATAGTAGAGATGTCGAAAAAAACTTGTATTTTTGTCAATTGTAATATTATGCCTATGACATGCGGCATGTGTGACGCATTTGTTGGCTGGGAATGAATTTCAGATAAATAAATATAAAATCAAAAAAGTAATGGCACAGGAAGACGTATTTAAGAAAGTCGTTTCGCATTGCAAGGAATATGGTTTCGTTTTTCCTTCAAGTGAAATCTACGACGGTTTGGGCGCAGTCTACGACTATGGACAGAATGGTGTAGAACTGAAGAACAACATAAAGCAGTATTGGTGGCAGAGCATGGTGCTGATGCATGAGAATATTGTCGGTATTGATTCTGCAATATTCATGCACCCTACAATATGGAAGGCTTCAGGTCATGTCGATGCGTTCAATGATCCGCTGATAGACAATAAGGACTCTAAGAAACGTTATAGAGCTGATGTCCTGATAGAGGACCAGATTGCCAAGTACGACGAGAAGATTGAAAAGGAAGTAGCCAAGGCTAGAAAGAGATTCGGAGATTCGTTCGACGAGCAGAAGTACCGCGAGACAAGTCCGAAGGTGCAGGAAGACTTGAAGAAAAGAGATGCTCTTCATGAACGCTATACCGTTGCAATGAACAAAATGGATCTCAATGAGTTGCGTCAGATAATCATAGATGAAGAGATTGCTTGCCCGATTTCTGGAACCCGCAACTGGACTGAAGTTCGTCAGTTCAATCTTATGTTCAAGACAGAAATGGGCTCTACTGCTGATGGAACTTCTACAATCTACCTCAGACCTGAAACGGCTCAGGGTATCTTCGTCAATTATCTCAACGTACAGAAAACTGGACGTATGAAGATTCCTTTCGGTATCGCACAGATTGGAAAGGCATTCAGAAATGAGATTGTTGCACGTCAGTTCATCTTCCGTATGCGTGAATTCGAACAGATGGAGATGCAGTTCTTCATCAAGCCGGGAACAGAAATGGATTGGTTCAAGAAGTGGAAAGAAACACGTATGGCATGGCATCAGAATCTTGGATTCGGTGCAGAGAACTACAGATTCCACGATCATGAGAAATTGGCACACTATGCTAATGCGGCAACAGATATCGAGTTCAAGATGCCGTTCGGCTTCAAGGAGGTTGAAGGTATACACTCTAGAACAGATTTCGACTTGAGTCAGCATGAGAAGTTCTCAGGAAAGAGCATCAAGTATTTCGACCCTGAAATCAATGAAAGCTATACTCCGTACGTAATAGAGACTTCTATCGGTGTTGACCGTATGTTCTTGAGCGTTATGTGTCACAGCTACTGCGAAGAGAAGCTCGAAAACGGCGAAACACGTATTGTCCTCAAGTTGCCTGCAGCTTTGGCTCCTGTAAAGTTGGCTGTAATGCCGCTGGTAAAGAAGGACGGTCTGCCAGAAAAGGCACGTGAAATCATAAACAATCTTAAGTTCCACTTCAACTGCCAGTATGATGAAAAGGATTCTATCGGTAAGAGATATCGTCGTCAGGATGCAATAGGAACTCCTTATTGTGTTACTGTTGATTATGATTCACTCAACGATGACAGCGTTACAATCCGATTCAGAGATACGATGGAACAGAAGCGAGTTAAGATTTCAGAACTCCTCGGAATAATTGAAGATAACGTTACAATAACCAGTCTTCTTAAGAAACTTAAATGATTTTGACAGGTGACTGTATGTGCGTGTCTGACACACACATACGGCACCGTCTTTTTTGAATCTGTATAATTATAAACGTTCAAATACAATATATGATAAAGAAATATTTCGGCTTCCTTTCTGTCATGGTTGTGGGCTTGCTTTTCTTTGCTTCGTGCGACGAACAGGATGAAGTTTACGAATTTGAAGGATGGCAAGATAAAAATGAGCATTTCCTCGATTCTATTTCTACGGTCGCCAGACTCAACGAAGACGGAAGCTGGAAAATCTATAAGGCATATAATTTAGGCGATTCACTTGATTTCACCGGACCTAATACATATTATATCTATGTTCAGGAATTAGAGCATGGCAACGGTACTTATAAGCCTATGTTCAATGATTCTGTCAGAGTTCACTATATGGGCCAGATTATTCCGTCGCCTAGCTATCCAAAAGGATATATTTTTGGTAAAAGTTATGCTTCAAATGTACTTGATGAGGAAACGGATGTTCCTGCGCTCATGGCTGTCAATTCAACTGTCGTAGGTTTCTCGACTGCAGTTATGAACATGGTTGAGGGTGACAGATGGCGTGTTATAGTGCCTTATTATCTCGGTTATGGGGAGGACGATTATACTTCTGCTTCTATTCCTGGATATTCAACTCTTATCTTTGATATCAAGTTGGCTAAGATATATCGTTATCAGATAGATACAGATACCAGCTGGTATTGATGTTTTTACGGTATTCTACAGATTCAAGATAATAAAAATGCGCATGGGGATATTATGTGTCCTATGCGCATTTTATTATGCTGATATGTTTCCCTCTTTTCTATTTGTATTCTAATTAGAAGCATAATTTGTTGTCGTGGCATGTTTATTGTGTATAGCAACATTGCTTCTATAAATCAGAAGGACTTGCAGACTTTTTATTATTCTATATCAGACATGTCCTTTGAGACAATATGAATTATTCCACATAATCTCATTGTGGAGATGATGGGGCATTATTATTGATGTTTATATACCCAGCTTGATTTCTAGATATTTTGTATATAAATGTCTGCTCGTCCTGCGTAGATTATTTTACGGTGACAATAATCCGTTGATATTTCTTCAATTGCGGTTCGCCGTTGTCGCTGGCTTCACATATTATGTGGAAGGTATCACCGGAATCGGCATCTTTAGGAATGTTGAAAGAAAGTTTTGGCCTATATTCATTCAAGATATACTTCCCTTTGTATGTACCAGCTTCTTTGTAAAGCCACCATTTGAATGTTAGGCTGTCGCCGTCGGGGTCATAGCTTTTAGAGGCGTCAATATTTATTTCCTTTCCCTTCTTCGCGTTTATATTTATGTTTGATTTTTTGAATATGATTACCGGATGATGATTGGCCGATGCATAATCCTTGACGCACCAGTCTGCACGGCATGCAAAGTCGTGCTGTACATCTTTCAGCCATCTCCATACCGGGCGGAAGTATTCTGTTCTCATGTTTATGCAGGAGTCGCTTTTACTGTTTTCAAGCATTTTCGACCAACTTGTATCTATGCCGTATAAACCGTCAGTGTGCGTCATTGTCGGTGAAGGAGGCGGATCCATCCATACATTATTTCTTATTCTGATATATCTGCCTCCCCAACCTCCGTAGTCAGGCCTTTCCGTACTTCGTAGTCCATTGGGTATGCAATGCAGGAAAGACGGTGTATCGCCTTCTGCATTAAATGCACCCTTTTTATTGATATAAGCATCGCATAATGCTCCATGGCCATTTATGATGTGGCTCTTGACCCATTCTTTTTCGAAATAGTATTTCACATCTTTAGGCAATACTTTATTCCATATGTATGCCATGCAGTCGAACTGGTCAGATATTATGGTCATTGTCCCCAGTTTTTCCCATACAGGGCGGATATATTTTATGTATGAACTATCTTGTTCCCATATAAGGTAAAGATGCATCTTAGATGCAGCATATTTCATTTTGTCGGGATGGTCTTCTTCAATAATGCGCAATGCTCTCGACAAAGTGTTGCATCCTCCCCACGCCTGAATCCATATAGGTCTGTTGTCGCTTTCATCCAGAAGTATGTCTGCTATGAATTCAGCTCCTTCTGTACGTTTCTTATCTTCACTGTTTCCTTCTATGTTGCCTATTCTCCATCGGCTTATAAGATATTCAGGTGAGGGATATGCCGGGTCATGAACTTTTAGGTTGTCATAAACCTCAGAATACAGATTTATGTATTTTTTTACCCACGTTACCGGTTTAAGTGCATTCCAGCCTTTCCCTCCAGCCCAGTGGAACTGTGAACTGCTGTTTATGATTGCTTCAACGTCAAAATCATTGCATGTAAGCAGAAATCGTACCATTGATGCCATATCGTCTTCCTCTCCATCTGTAGTTACAATAACTCTAGGTCTTTCATAAATAGGCTTTTTTGAAGCCTTTACGTGTAATCTGAACTCTTTGGTCTTTTGAATCCCGGCTTTTTCAAATGTAGCAGTCAATATGACGGATGTATCTGTATGTTTTTGCCGGACCACAATTCCGTCATTGCTGATAATGGCAGGTCTGCTTGATATCCATTTTATATTTATTGATTTGTCGTCTTTGCCAGTTATGGGTAAAGATATATTGTGGGTTATTACTCCGTTGTTGGGAAACTTTATGTTTCTCATTTCTTTTTCCAGAGCTTTTTCTGTAAGGACATTGATGTCAGCTTTTGTGCCGGTGTCTGACATAATCTTAGGAGAATGCATGTTCCGTGATGCACTTTGTGCTGAAATAATGTTGAGTGCCATGATTAATGATAGCAGGAACCGCAATGTTGTATTTTTTTTCATAGTTTTATAATAGTGGTAGTGCACTTTTGAAGAAATAAGATTTATTGTTTTATTGCATATATCATGCCGTTTTAGCGGCGCATTTTTCTGAAATGCATTAAAACAACTGCAAGTTATAAAAAATATTGCAAGTTTGGGGATGTCGGTGGGGGTTTTTGCTTGTGTGCCTGTAGAAAATCATATTTTTAGATTCTGATACATATATGCTGTCTGATGTCTTGTTGCATATGGCGCTGCTTTATGGAAGTCATATTCGTCGACAGATCATGGTTCGGCATTTCATCAAGTTGAAGCTCCTATGTATTTTATCACAAGTGTCTTGAATATATTATAAAAAAAGAAGCAGGCATATTCTATTTATGCCTGCTTCGTCAAATTTATTATGCTTTCGGCTTGAGCCGTTGCTTAAAGACCCTGCTTGATCAGGTATTCTGCTATCTGTACAGCGTTCAAAGCAGCACCCTTTTTAATCTGGTCGCCGCTGAGCCAGAATGTAAGTCCGTTTTCATCGGCAAGATCCTTGCGGATTCTTCCTACATAAACATCATCTTTTCCAGCTGTAAACAGAGGCATTGGGTAAACTTTATTTGCAGGGTCATCCTGAAGTGTTACTCCGTCTGCTTCAGCTATGGCCTTGCGTGCTTCTTCAACGCTGATAGGCCTTTCTGTTTCAATCCATACAGATTCAGAGTGTGAACGGAGTGAAGATATTCGTACGCATGTAGCAGAACATTTTACGTCGCTGTGCATGATTTTTCTAGTTTCGTTGAACATCTTCATTTCTTCCTTAGTATATCCGTTGTCCTGGAATACGTCAATCTGAGGAATTACGTTGTATGCCAGCTGGTATGCGAACTTGTTGACAGTCACAGGTTCATTGTTGACAATTTCTTTATACTGCTGCTGGAGTTCTTCCATGGCGGCAGCACCGGCACCGCTGGCAGACTGGTAACTTGAAACGTGTATTCTCTTTATATGGCTTAGCTTTTCGAGCGGCTGCAAAACGACAACCATCATGATGGTCGTACAGTTAGGGTTTGCAATGATGCCTCTCGGACGGTTGAGAGCGTCGGCCGCGTTGCATTCAGGAACCACCAATGGCACATCGTCGTCCATGCGGAAGGCGCTTGAATTGTCAATCATCACAGCGCCGTATTTTGTTATATCGGCGGCAAACTCCTTTGATGTACCTGCACCTGCTGAAGTGAATGCTATATCTACGCCCTTGAAGTCGTCATTGTGCTGGAGAAGTTTGACTTCGTATTCTTTTCCGCGGAATGAATACTTTCTTCCTGCACTTCTTTCAGAACCGAAGAGCACAAGTTCATCAATAGGGAAGTTCCTTTCATCGAGAACTCTGAGAAATTCTTGTCCAACGGCACCGCTGGCGCCTACAATTGCTACTTTCATTTTTCAACTTATTTAATGTTAATCTATTTCTGTAAAGACATTTGTGCAAAAATATAACAATTTGATGATTTAAACGACTAAACACTGATATTTTAGCTATATTTGCAGTGCGTGCGAAGCTAAAACAGCTGAAGTATCGTCTTTTGACAAGCAGAGGGTGCAGGATTTACCATCCAGGAGTTGGTGAAGCGTATGGTTCTTCCGGCATCAATATTCAAGATTTTTGTATCATGAATTCAGCTTGGCGCATGCAATCAATATTTACTCCAACTTTTAAAGCGAGATGCAATTATGGACGCGATAACCTTATATTTACCGATAACAGACCCGACGTGGGTCTTCTTTATCGTCTTGTGCATAATTCTTCTTGCTCCAATGATTTTCAACCGTCTTCACATTCCGCATCTTGTCGGCATGATTCTGGCAGGTGCACTTATCGGGGAGCATGGTCTCGACATACTGGACCGTGACGGCAGTTTTGAACTTTTCGGTAAGGTCGGCATATATTATATTATGTTCCTGGCAGGTCTGGAGATGGATCTCGAAGGTCTGAAGAAAAATCAGACGCGCGGTGTCATCTTCGGAGCATTGACCACGGCTATACCTTTCGTTTTCGGCTTTTTGTCTGGCTATTTTGTCCTAGATTTCAGCATGCCGGCCTCCATGCTGCTTGCATGTATCCTTGCATCCCATACGCTGGTGGCTTATCCTATAGTTGCACGTTATGGTCTAGGCAAGCATCCAAGCGTCACCGTTTCCATTGCAGCTACAATGTTTGCTCTGCTTTCAGCCCTTCTTATACTCGCAAGTATAAGCGGAACGTTCAAAGGTGGCAACGATGCCATGTATTGGTCGATGTTTGCTGTGAAGTGCATAATCTATTTTGTATGCATATTCACCATCTGCCCGCGTATAATAAGAGCTTTTTTCCGGAAATATTCAGATAACGTGATGCAGTACATTTTTGTCATTGCCGTTGTATTCTTTTTTGCGGCTATGGCAGAGTTGTGCGGTCTTGAAGGAATACTCGGCGCATTCTTGTCTGGGTTGGTCCTCAACCGTTTCATTCCGCGGACTTCCCCGTTGATGAACAGGGTGGAATTTGTAGGCAATGCACTTTTCATTCCTTATTTTCTTATCGGCGTAGGTATGTTGGTCAATGTGAGGCCTCTGTTCACAGAAGAGGGCGCTGTAGTGGTTGTTGCTGTTATGGTCATAGCCGGTACGCTGTCCAAGCTTCTTGCCGCCCATATAACGCGAAAGTTCTTCAAGATGGATTCGTCCAGCGGGCTTATGATGTTCGGATTGACTGAAGCGCATGCCGCAGGAGCGCTGGCCATGGTTATGGTAGGAACCGGACTTGAGATAAGGCCGGGTGAACCGCTTATGAACAATGCCGTTCTCGACGGTGTTGTCATGATGATTCTCATTTCGTGCATTATAAGTTCAATTGCTACTGATCAGGCCGCCCGCAATCTTACGTTAGGTGGGCTCGATGATGAGGCTCCGGAGAAGAATATTTCCGATGACTCCGAGAAAATCATGATTCCAGTTAGCTATCACGACAATATCGAAAGTATCGTTGGATTGGCCATAATGATGCGAAATCAGAAACGTAATTCTGAGCTTATCGCAATAAACGTTGTCTATGACGATGAGCATAGCGAAGCCATGCACGAACATAGCCGTAAGATTCTCATGAGAGCCGAACAGGTTGCCGCATCAGCCGATGTGAAAATGATAACACAAAGCAGGCTTGCCACGAATCCAACGAGCGGTTTGGTACATGCTGTCAGAGAAAATGATGCCACGGAGCTTATTATAGGTCTACATCACCGCAAGTCAATTGTCGATTCTTTTCTCGGCAGTTTTACAACTGAACTTATAGATGCATTGTCACGACAGATTATAATAGTGAAGAGCATTGTTCCGTTGAATACGATACGGCGCATAGTCGTAGCAGTACCGGAGCGCGCTGAATTTGAAACCGGATTTGTTCGTTGGGTCGAAAGATTGTCCAGATTAGCCGATGAAATCGGTTGTCAGATAGTCTTTCATGCCTCAGAGCGCACCTCGGCGCTAATAATGTCTCGCGTACGTCATTTCCATCCAAACATACGTGCAAGCTACGAACTTCTCGACTCGTGGGACGACCTTCTTCTTCTTAGTGAAGACATGAACTACGACCATATGTTCGTGGTTGTTACCGCCAGAGTCGGGTCTATCTCGTATCAGAAATCTTTCGAACAGCTTCCTAAGCTTCTGGAGCGGTATTTCTCCAACAATAGTCTTATGATAATCTATCCTGATCAGTTTGGAGAAGAACCGGATAATCTTACTTTTGCAGAGCCGCGTGGAAAGACAACTGCAAATATTTCGAGAATGTCGCGGTGGATGTCAAAATGGATAAGCAAAATCAGTTAGAAAATAGAATTCAATAAATGGAAAAAGACTGGATGCAGCGGACGGAGATACTATTTGGCCCTGATGCCATGTCGCGTCTGCGCAACGCTAATGTTCTTGTTGCCGGTGTAGGTGGAGTCGGTGCCTATGCTGCAGAGATGCTGTGTCGTGCCGGTATAGGTCGGATGACCATAATCGATGCCGACGATGTTTCTGTAACGAATATAAACAGACAGCTTCCTGCACTCCATTCCACTGTGGGACGAAGCAAGGTGGAAATCATGGCAGAGCGTTTCAAGGATATAAATCCGGAGATTTCGCTTACAGCTCTTCATGAATATATCACTGAAGAAAATGTCGGTGAATTCGTCGGTTCTACGGACTTCAGCTTTATTGTTGATGCCATAGATACCATTGCGCCCAAGTTGGGGTTGATAGCCTATGCGATAGAGCATGGCATAGGTATAATAAGTTCTATGGGAGCTGGTGCAAAGACCGACATTTCTCAGATACAGTATGCCGACATATGGAAGACATTCAACTGCGGTCTCAGCAAGGCTGTACGGACAGGACTGAAGAAACGTAGCATGCAGGGCTGCCGTCTGCCAGTTGTGTTTTGTTCGCAGGCACCCGACATGGATGCTGTAATAAGGATAAACGAGATGAACAAGAAATCTACGGCCGGAACGGTTTCATACATGACCGCGACATTCGGCAATTACTTGGCCGCATACGTTATAAGACATCTGACTGAAAAATAATGTTGACGATATGATTACTTTAAGAGGAATAACAAAAAGCTTCGGCAGTCTGCAGGTGCTGAAGGGTATAGATTTGGACATTAACGACGGTGAAATCGTCAGTATTGTAGGTCCAAGCGGTGCCGGCAAGACCACATTGCTGCAGATTATGGGGACATTGGATCGTGCCGATAGTGGAAGTGTTGTCATTAATGGTGTTGATGTGTCCAGATTGGGGCATAACGATATATCGCATTTCCGCAACCAGAAGATTGGCTTTGTCTTCCAGTTTCATCAGCTTTTGCCTGAATTCACCGCTATGGAGAATGTGATGATGCCGGCAATGATTGCCAAGATGAACCATAAAGAAGCTGAAGCCAGGGCTAAGGAACTTTTGGGATTCATGGGACTTGCCGACAGGGCTTCACATAAGCCAAACGAATTGTCGGGAGGTGAGAAACAGCGTGTGGCGGTTGCTCGTGCACTGATGAACCGTCCTGCCGTCATTTTGGCCGATGAACCTTCAGGAAGTCTTGACACCAAGAATAAGGCTGAGCTCCACCTGCTCTTCTTTGAACTCAGAAAACAGTTCGGACAGACATTCGTTGTTGTCACGCATGATGAGGAACTGGCGTCGACAACCGACAGAACAATCCATCTCAAGGACGGAATGATTGTCAGCGCGGAATCTTCCGCAAAAGAGAATGCAGAAGCTTTTGCCGATGTTGCGGAAGCAGATAATAATTGATAACACTGTAGAGAATTATGGATAATGACAATATGCCTAAACTCAGGCTGGGCAAATGGAACAAGCTTGAAGTTGTTAAGGAAGTTGATTTCGGAATGTATCTTGGTGCAGGCGAACTCGGAGAGATTCTTTTGCCGAAAAGATATGTTCCGGAAGGTTGCAAAATAGGCGATGTAATCGATGTTTTCCTTTATCTGGACAGCGAAGAACGTCTGGTGGCTACGACTGAAACTCCTTTGGTCGAAGTGAACCAATTTGCGTATCTGGAGGTGAAATGGGTAAACGAATATGGCGCATTCCTTGATTGGGGGCTCATGAAAGACCTGTTCTGTCCTTTCAGAGAGCAGCGCAGGAAAATGGAAGTCGGCCGAAGCTATATAGTTTATGTATACATCGATTCGCAGACCTATCGAATCGTTGCGTCGGCCAAGGTCGACAAGTTCCTTTCTGACGATTATCCTCCATATAAGCCCGGTGAAATCGTTGATGTTCTCATACAGCAGAAGACAGATTTAGGGTTTAAGGCTATAGTGGATAATAAGTTCGGCGGACTCATATACAGGAATGAGTTGTTCATGGATATTCATACTGGCGACAGGCTTAAGGCCTATGTCAAGAATGTGCGTGAGGACGGAAAGATTGACCTCGTGATGCAGACTCACGGTCGCAGACATGTGGTCGATTTCTCCGATGAATTGCTCAATTATCTTAAATGTACGGACAGCGGATTTGCCCCTTATCACGATAAGAGCCAGGCCGAGGACATCTATGCAGAATTCAAGGTCAGCAAGAAGACGTTTAAAAAGGCTGTAGGTGATTTGTATAAGCACCATTACATCAAGATACTTGACAACGGTATAGAATTGACTGATGAGGGCCGTTGCGCCGGTCAGGAAGATTGATAGCAAATTTATTAGTATTATATATAAAGCTGGATGTGTCTGCAATGGATGCATCCAGTTTTTTTGTCTTCATATTCTTATAGCAGGATATAAAACCTGCCGGTTTTGTGTAGTGGTGTTCAGGAAATGCTTTGCATGCATATACGATTTGGCGTTTATCGGACGATGTCGCATTAACAAAAAAGCCGGATACATCCTTGCGGGTGTATTCGGCTTCAAACTTTTAATATTTTCTATTGCTTATAGAATTACTTGCTCAGGTCGAGTACTTTCAGTGTACGGCCGCTTGTTGCACCTTTAACACTCTTCTGTACTGGACGCATTACGAATGGCAATGTTGTTGCACGTCCGCTGTTGTTTGCGCGCTGCATGTTGGCAATGCTCTGTGCCTTTATGCTCTTGCTTGCAGGAGCTGCAATACCGCAAGTCTTGGCTGACTTAACTGCAGATGTTGAAGCTGGGTCTGCTGATGCAGGAGTTGTGTAGTTGATGACAACTGGCTCACCCCATGTCTTGTCGGCAGCTTTAGGAACAGCTACTATTACGATGTCAGTGTTTGGCTCAATTGCGAATTCATCGTAGCTTGGTTCGATGTTGTAGTAGTAAGATGTTGCCCAAGAGTTAGGGTCCATATCTGTTGCAAGGCTTGCGATGATAGCTTCAGAATCCTTGTCGAAGTCAGCTTTGTACCATACTCCGTAGCGGTAGCAGTTACATCCGCTGTTAGGAGTGAACTCAACGCGAAGTGTTGCTTTGTTTACAGGCAGACCATTGTCGCCGGTCCATTGTGACATGTAGTATTTAGGAGTTGTAATGTCAAGGCTTGGTGTTGTAACGCCGTCACCGTATGGAGCTGTCTTTGTGTAGAACCACTGTACAGTGTCGTAACGTCCTTCAACGTCTTTAGGCAATACTGCAAGTTCCCATTCTGTACCCGGCTCGTAGTAGTTTGCATCACCGTTGAATGTAACTTCCTTAGTTGAGCTTGCTGCGAAGAATGAGTTGAGGTAATTTTCGAGACCACCCATCATGCCGCTCTGCAGTGCGAGCTGTCCTTTCCATGCATAGAGGTAACCGAATGAATGAAGATACATCTTCGTTAGGAGTGATTGTAACCTTGAAGCCTTTGTATGTGATGTCTGAGAATGTTGCATCAACCTTAGGGCTGCCTACGAGAGGAATCTTAGGTACTGTGAACTTGGCTTTTGTTACTGTACATGGTGTTCCCCAGTTGTCGTATGCAAGAGCTACAACATAGTAGTCTTCTCCGTCTGGAACAGAGATACCGTTGAATGTAGAGCCTTCAGGGAAGTCTTCATAATACAAATCACCGCCGTTTTCTTCAATGATGCCGGCCTGCTCACCTTCGGTGTATGCGTCGAACTGTTCTGCAGTTACAATTTCGCACTGGAATCCTGCGCAGTTTGCACTACGTGTTGCACTCAGGTAGAGAGTACCAGTCTTGCTTTCTGCATCATAAACATAGTCACCTACCTTGAGGTCAACAGATACATCGCCTTCAATCTTCATGAAAGATATACTGTCGATACGGTCAGCACGTACGCACTGTGGAGTGCTGAAGCCTTGTTTGTAGATTACTACACGGTCCTGACCTGTCTGTGCATAAGAAAAAATTGCGCTGCACGCTACGGCAGCTGTAAGTATAAGTTTCTTCATTATTTTCTGAATTTATAGGAGTTGTTATTAACTGTGAGAATGTAAACGCCTTTTGGCAGACTCGAAATGCTGATTGCGGAGCCGTCCCAATTAGCCTCGTTGTAGAAGGCCTGTCCGCTGGTTGAGTAGATGACAGCTCGTGCAATATTTCCTGCTGTCCAGCCTTTGAGGCTTACCTGATCGTCATCGACGACGAGGCTCAGCTCGGCATTGTTTGCTGTCGGCTTGTTGATGCCTGCAGCTGTAGGGTTGTAGAACAACAGCTTCTTCACATTGTTGATGTCTGTAGTGTAGAGGGCTGTGCCGTCCTTGTCAATGAAAGACAGGCTGTTGCCTTGCGGGAAAGTGATTCTCTTCACGCCGTCGAGTGGATTCGACCATATCGTGGAGCCACCGGTTCCCACTACTTGGAGCTCAATCTGTGAGCTTTGAGCTGCGGCTGTACCGCAACAGCAAGCTAACATCAGAGCTACCGGAATAATACGTAGTTTCCTTTTCATAAGCGATAAGGTTTATTAATTATTAACTAAATCGAATGGTCCGCGTGAGGACTCTGGTGCTTTGCATGCAGAGCCTTTTATCTGCGAAGAATCTGATTTTTGTGACAAAAGTATATAATTTTCTGATATAATACTGTCCTTTAGTCGAAAAAAAGAAAAGAATTCTATACAATGTTTTCTTATTTTGTCCTTTTGATAGGAAATTTGTTTGTAAAACAGATTTTGATGTCTTTTTTGATGACTTAACGATAGTTCAGCCGTGGCGGTTCGGATGCATATAATTTGCATCTCAAATAATAGCTTGGAGGCCTGCCGGTGAGTTTTTGAGCGCCCGCGGTGTCTTTTTCGAGGGCTCGTGAACGGCGCTGCGAGCCCTCGGAGTTTTCAGAATGGTGCCGTTTGTCGTGAACAAAAAGGTATGTTGGTTTGTATTAGTTTGGTGATATAATTTGTTGTCTCTTAAAACTGAAATATATATTATGGAATACACTATTGTCCATAGTCCTGAAAACTGTCGTTTTGTAATCGGGCTTGACGGATGCGAAGCTTATGTGGAATATATTATAAATGACAACGAGCTGGTGATTACCCACACAATAGTTCCTCCAGCTGTTGAAGGTCGTGGATTAGCCTCGGCTTTGGTGGCTTCGGCCTACAAGTATGCAGACGAAAACGGATTGCGCCGCGGTGCTGTCTGCACATACGCAAAGAAGTGGCTGGAGAAGCATCAGGCAGTGTGAGGAACCTATATTGTTCTGTCTGTATGCAACAAATGGGCTCTTCCTGTGGATATTATGGCTGAAAAAACTTAACTTTGCAACTTTATTGAAATAATTAATTAGAAAATTTGCAATATGAGAGCACTGAAGGAACGCATTATGCGTGATGGAAGATGCTTTGATGGAGGAATCCTCAAGGTTGACAATTTCATCAATCATCAGATGGACCCTATTCTGATGAAGTCTATGGCAGTTGAATTTGTACGTCGTTTTGCCGGTACCAATATCAACAAGGTGGTGACTATCGAAGCCAGTGGAATAGCGCCGGCGATAATGGTCGGTTACCTGCTGGAGCTTCCTGTCGTTTTTGCAAAGAAGAAAGTGCCTAGCACAATGGAGAATATGCTGTCGACAACAGTATACTCCTTTACCAAAAACAGCTCTTATAATGTCTGTGTCAGCAAAGACTATCTGTGTCCTGGAGATAAGGTGCTTTTCATCGATGACTTCCTCGCCAACGGAAATGCTGCAAAAGGCATCATGGATTTGGTGGAACAGGCTGGCGCTGAGCTCGTAGGCATGGGGTTTCTTATCGAAAAATCTTTCCAGCACGGCGGCGACTATCTGAGGGAGCGTGGCGTGCATGTTGAATCTCTGGCAATAATAGACAGTCTTGACGATTGCCGTATTGTCATAAGGGACTGATTTCGGATTTCGTGGAATAATAAGGTAAAAAGAATATTTACAGAAAAATGGAACAGGATAATCAGAATTCTGCTACGACTGCGGGAACGGGGCTTATCTATGGATTGAACGACCGTCCGCCTTTGAAGGAAACTATTTTTGCGGCACTGCAGCATCTGCTCGCCATATTTGTTGCTATCATTACTCCGCCTCTTATCATTTCGGGCGCAATGAAGCTCGATCTTGAGACAACCGGATTTCTTGTGTCGATGTCGCTTTTTGCGTCTGGAATCTCTACTTTTATACAGTGCAGGCGTGTCGGACCTATCGGATGCGGCCTGTTGTGCGTTCAGGGCACGAGCTTCTCGTTCATAGGTCCTATAATTGCTGCCGGCAACATATTGGGCGGTACGGCCGGTCTGAGTACAATCTTTGGTGCTACAATAGCCGGTTCGTTTGTCGAAATGATAGTAAGCCGCATATTGAAATATACTAGGAAAATCATTACTCCGCTTGTTTCGGGTATTGTCGTGACGTTGATAGGCATGAGCCTTATCAGGGTAGGCATCACTGCGTGCGGCGGAGGTGAAGTGGCCAAGGCCGACGGAACGTTCGGAGCTTTCCAGCATGTGGGTCTGGCGGCATTGGTGCTTGTGCTCATAATACTCTTCAACAGAAGTTCCAACAGGTATCTGCGTATGAGTTCTATCGTAATCGGATTGGCTGTCGGTTATCTGGTTGCTTGGGTCATGGGACTTGTGAATTTCTCGTCTGTAAATGATTTCGGCGGATTCAATGTTCCTGTACCTTTCCGTTACGGCATTTCGTTTGACCTCTCGTCGATAATAGCTCTAGGACTGGTGTACCTGATTACCGCCATAGAGGCATACGGCGATATTACTGCTAATTCTTTGATTTCCGGCGAGCCGGTGGACGGCGACAAGTTTGTTCGCAGAGCGTCGGGAGGTATCTTGGCCGACGGTTTCAACTCAATGCTTGCCGGAGTGTTCAATTCATTCCCGAATTCTATATTTGCGCAGAACAACGGCATGATACAGCTTACGGGTGTCGCCAGCCGCTATGTAGGTTACTTTATTGCAGGCATGCTGGTTCTGCTCGGGCTGTTCCCGGCAGTAGGACTCGTATTCTCGCTTATGCCGGAACCTGTTCTCGGCGGTGCAACATTGCTTATGTTCGGTACGGTAGCCGCCGCCGGAATACGCATAATATCGTCTCAGACAATAAACCGCAAGGCTACATTGGTTATGGCGCTGAGCTTCTCTTTCGGATTGAGCGTTGAGCTTGTACCTGAAATATTGAATCAGCTCCCAGAAACATTGCGCAATATCTTTTCTTCCGGAATAACAACCGGCGGTTTGACTGCTATTATTGCAAATGCGCTTATACGCATCAAGGAAGACTGATGTCGGCTGAGGCATAACGCGCTTTTATTCATACGTACACATTATATCTGACGGCATACGGGCAAATACTGTATGCCGTTTTTCTTTGCCGTCAAAGGCCTGTACGTTGACGTATGGCAGCTTGTGCGTGCATGATGATGCAGTAAATGAACATGCACGTGCAGGAGCCTTATTTTTACCTCTCAATATTTCCCAAATACACCTTTTTTTATTATATTTGTGCCTATAAAGAATAGTATGTAAATGGAACAGGAAACAACAAGTGCCAGCAGTTATTCGGCAAGTAATATTCAGGTTCTTGAAGGACTTGAGGCTGTCAGAAAGCGCCCGGCGATGTATATCGGTGATATCAGTGAAAAGGGACTTCATCATCTTGTATATGAAGTCGTTGATAACTCTATTGATGAATCGCTTGCGGGATACTGTACGCATATAGAAGTTACAATAAACGAGGATAATTCGATAACAGTACAGGATAACGGTCGAGGAATACCGGTGGATATGCATGAGAAAGAGCATAAGTCTGCCTTGGAAGTCGTCATGACCGTACTTCATGCCGGAGGTAAGTTCGATAAGGGCTCATACAAGGTTTCCGGCGGACTTCACGGTGTCGGCGTCAGCTGTGTAAACGGATTGTCTACAAGAATGAAATCTCAGGTCTTCCGCGACGGTAAGATCTATCAGCAGGAATATGCGTGCGGAAAGCCTTTGTATGATGTGAAGGTTGTCGGAGAAACCGATAAACGCGGTACACGTCAGCAGTTCTGGCCTGATGCCTCGATATTCACTACGACTGTATACAAATACGATATTTTGGCAAACAGAATGCGTGAGCTTGCTTATCTTAATGCAGGTTTGAAGATTACGCTTACAGATTTGCGTAAGGATGTCAATGAAGCTGCGGGATTTGACGACGTACGTCAGGAAGTGTTCTATTCAGAAGGTGGATTGAGGGACTTCGTGAGGTATATTGATTCTTCGCGTACGCACCTCTTCAACGACGTCATATACCTCAATACTGAGAAGCAGAATACTCCCATCGAGGTTGCTATAATGTACAACACTTCGTACAGTGAAAACATTCATTCTTATGTCAACAATATCAATACGATAGAGGGTGGTACCCATCTGACAGGTTTCCGTGCCGCGTTGACTCGCGTGCTGAAAAAGTATGCCGAGGATACGAAAGTGCTCGAGAAACTTGAAAAACAGAAAATTGAAATAAGCGGTGAAGACTTCAGAGAGGGACTCACGGCTGTTATATCTGTCAAGGTTGCCGAACCTCAGTTTGAAGGACAGACAAAAACTAAGCTCGGCAACAGTGAGGTTGCAGGAGCAGTTAATCAGGCTGTGGGAGAGGCGCTGACGAACTATCTCGAGGAACACCCGAAAGAGGCTAAGATGATTGTCGACAAGGTTGTTCTGGCTGCTACGGCGCGTATTGCGGCAAGAAAGGCCCGCGAGAGTGTGCAGAGAAAGAATCCAATGACAGGAGGTGGTCTTCCTGGAAAATTGGCCGACTGCTCAGACAAGGATGCGGCAAACTGCGAAATGTTTATAGTCGAGGGTGATTCTGCCGGAGGTTCGGCAAAGCAGGGGCGCGACAGACATTTTCAAGCTATCCTTCCAATACGAGGAAAAATCTTCAACGTGGAGCGTGTCATGTGGCACAAGGCTTTCGAACATGAAGAGGTCAACAATATTATTCAGGCTTTGGGCGTCAGATTCGGACTGAACGAGGCTGACAGCAAAGAGGCCAATTATGATAAGCTCAGATATTACAAGACAATCATCATGACCGATGCCGATGTCGATGGCTCGCATATCGACACACTTCTTATGACATTGTTCTTCAGATATATGCCTCAGCTTATCAAGGACGGACGTTTGTATATCGCTACTCCGCCTCTTTATCTTTGCACTAAAGGAAAGATTAAGGAATATTGCTATACTGAAGAAGATCGTTTGAGATTCATAAACAAGTATGGTGATGGAACAGAGGGAAGCGTTCATACGCAGAGATACAAAGGTTTGGGAGAAATGAACCCTGAGCAGTTGTGGGAAACTACAATGAACCCTGAAACAAGACTTCTCAAGCAGGTTACGATAGAGGATGCAACAGAAGCTGACTATACATTCTCGATGCTTATGGGCGACGATGTAGGTCCAAGAAGGGATTTCATCGAAAGAAATGCTACTTATGCAAATATCGATGCTTGATCAGATTTTCTAATATGCAAGATAAAAGGCCGGGATATCTTCAATCATTTTTTGAGATATCCCGGCCTTTTTGTGTTGTCTTTTGTCCTTCTTTATACGATATCCGGATCAGTCGGTCAATATGATTCTTGTACTGAATTGGTGATTATTTGCATATGCCGATACGTTTGAGCATTTGTGCTATGCCGTCTTCGTCTACGGATGCTGTCACAATGTCGGCGTATTTCTTTACTTCGTCACTGGCATTACCCATGGCTACGCCTATTCCGGCATGTTTGAGCATTGATATGTCGTTGCCTCCATCGCCGAATGCCATAGATTCGTCCAAATTTATGCCGTAGTAGTCAAGCATGGCGTCTATACCAGTGCTCTTGCTGTTTCCTTTAGCTATGACATCGGCAAAGTCGGGGTGCCATCTGTGCGCATCGCAGTTTCTCAGAACTTCGGCCATTATTTCTGGTTCTTGTTCCTTGGTGAAGAAAGCAATAATCTGTATTATTTGTTTGTTGAGGCTTTCTTCGATAGGTCTTATTTCAATCGGCCTTACATTCAGAAGTTTGAAAACTTTGTCTGAAGCTTCGTTGGTTGACGTAATGAAAACATCTTTTTCCGATGCAAAAGCTATCGGAAAGTCATGCTCCTTATTGTATTCTGCCAGTCTGTACAGGTCGTCTGAACATACAGCATTGCATCTTATAAGTTTGCCTTCTCCGCTGATGCAGCATGCTCCGTTGGCTGAAACTATGCCGTCGTATTCAATGGCGCTGATATTGTCGATGAATGGAATAGGGCGTCCTGTTGCAATAAAGACTTTAACACCGGCCTGACGTGCTTCGTGTATGGCGTCAATGGTTGACTGCGGTATTTCATGTGTCTTGAATGATACCAATGTGCCGTCTATGTCAAAGAATAAGGCTTTGATTTTGTTTCCTGTCATGTTGTATTTTGTTTTGTGTACTGCAAAGATAGTGAAAGTCGGGTTCTGCAAAGTAATGCGCGTTTGAAGTTTTTTCTTTATTAGCATTCGGTATCATTATGAAACAGTTTGTTTTGTATGCCGAATAAAGATGTGACATTTTATCTTTAACTTTGCGGACTCTTCTTATATCTCAGAATATGTATTCAAAGATACATGAAAACTAGTAATATCGGGTGGATGGATTTTGCTTTCACTTATAATTTGCAAACTGGTTTCAAAATTCAATGTAGTGTTTCAGACGCTCCATTTCTTTATCTGTAAATATGTTTGATGATTTCAGATGTTCGATATTTCTGAATCCACCGTACAATCTTTTGTAGTTTAGTATTGATTTTGTTTGCTCGTATGATATATATGGATGGGCGTTGAGTGCTTGGAAGCTGGCGTTGTTTATATTGATTCGGTTTATCTTTGTCTGGTCTGCATAGAACCATCTGAGCAGTTCTGGCGAGAATATCTTAATTTCCAGTAATTGCTCAGTATTGTAGTAACCGCCAAGTTTATGTCTGTATTCAATTATTGCATTTGAGATTCCTTTGCCTATTCCGGGTATTTTCTTAAGAGTTTCTATATCTGCTGTATTTGCATCGATGACAGTATCCTTTTGAAATTTTTCATTTCGCGGAATCTCGTATGTTTTCTCGTATTCATCGGACTTTTCTTTGTTCTGGCCCTTGTAGAATTTTGCAATTGTACCGTTCTCATCGGTGCTGTTGCCTGTACGGCCATATTGGACGGTCTTGTATTTTTCTGATATGTATATGTGTGGGAGTACTCTTTCTATTTCTTCTTTTGTCCACCCGTAAAGTCTGGAAATTGCATCCGGCTCTCTAAATATGCCGCCTGCCTTACGATATTTTATAAGATTGCGTATTTTCCAATCTTTTATACCGAATAGGGCCAAAGTTGCCGAATCCACCGTGTTTGGGTCAAAGTCAGGCAGGTTCACAGGCTTATTGCCGCCGTTTAACGCAACTGTTTTTCCAGTGCTGGAAACATCTGATGAGTTCGTCTTTTCCTTAGCCCCAGTAGCTTTGTTTTTGCCGTACTCATCGGGTGATTCATCGTTTTCCTTTGTATTGTCCACATAGACCGCAATGGCAATAGCTGTCATTGCCATTACAATCAGTGTGGAGATGGCTCTCCTGTCACTTTTGGAAAAGTATAGGAATCTTCTGAACATTTGTTGCGGCCCGTTTTGTTGCTGTGTGTCTTTATGTGTAACACGCTCTCGGTCTTTACGGCATTACGTGTGGCTATGTGGCTATAATATTCCAATCAGGTTTATAAATACACATCCTATTGCTACTGGTGCTACATACCTGAGTACAAACACCAGGGCTTTGAAGTATGGTGCTCTGATGGTGTCGCCGTTTGTTAATTCTTCTCTGACCATGCGGCTTTTAAGGTACCACCCTGTGAAAATAGATATCAGCATACCGCCAAGCGGCAGAAAGATGTTTGATGTGGTGAAATCGAATAAATCGAATATTATTTTCCCGTCAATGGTAAAGTCTTTCAATGGACCGAACGACAGCGAACAGAATATTCCGATGACCAGGCATCCGGCTGTGACGAAGCAGGCGGCTTTTCGTCTTGTCATCTTGAACTCTTCTGATAGGTACGCTGTAACAACTTCGTGCATGGAAATTGTAGATGTCAAAGCCGCAATGACCAGCAGGAAGTAGAACATAACGGAGAAAACGTAGGAGAGTATCGGCAGACCGTCGAAGGCTTGCTGGAAAACATTCGGTAGTGTAATGAATATGAGCGATGGTCCAACATCGTTGCGTCCTAGGCTGTATCCTGCACTGAATGCGGATGGGAAGATGATGAATCCGGCCATTATTGCAACCAGTGTATCCAGTACGCATACGTTAAGGGCTGTTTTTGCTATGTTTGTGTCTTTGCTGAAGTAAGATGCATACGTGCATAAGCAACCTAGACCAAGACTCAGGGAGAAAAAGGCCTGTCCCATGGCGCTGAGAACTACTGATGCGTCGATTTTTGAGAAATCTGGACGCAGAAGATATTCTACTCCTTTGTATGCACCAGGCAAGCTGACGGAACATGCAACGAGTATGACTATTACTACAAACAGTGCCGGCATCATGATTTTAGAGAATTTTTCTATTCCGCTTTTAACTCCTCGTACAATGACGATATGCGTTATCACAAGGAATGTAAGCAACCATATTATAGGTTTGTACGGATTTGAGGCAAATTCGTTGAACATGGTGGGGTAGTCTGATGCAATTTTGCCCTCGAACATGTTTCCGGCGGCCATGACTGCATATTCCAGTGTCCATCCTGCTACTACCGAGTAGTATCCTAATATAAGGAATCCGGATAGTACACCGAGTCTGCCGACCCAATTCCAATGAGTACCGGGAGCGAGCATCCTGTAGGCTGCGGCGGTATTTACCTGAGTCTTTCTTCCTATTATGAATTCACTTATCATTATAGGCATGCCTAATATTATTATGCATCCTATATATATTAGGATGAACGCCGCGCCTCCATTTCTACCTGTTTCTACTGGAAATCTCCATATGTTTCCCAATCCGACTGCAGAGCCGGCAGTAGCAAGAATAACACCGATTTTGCTTCCGAAATTTTCCCTCTCTGTAAGTTTCATGATTTCAAAATGAAATTAATTTATAGTGATACTTGCGCAAATGTACAAAATAATGCCTATTTTTGTATCAGATTATAAATAATATATGTTTATGGCATTATCAAAAAATTACTTTATCTCGATTTTTGTTTCTTTGTGTGTTGTAGTTTTGTCTGTTATACCCCTTCCTGAGGACCCGCCGCTTGGAGATGTTCCTCTGATTGACAAATGGGTGCATTTCGTGATGTATGGCGGTGTTTCGTGTGCTGTATGGTACGATTATTACCGCAAGAGAAAGCATACCGGATTTACGGTGCAGGCGTTTGTGCTTGCCGTCATGTATCCTTTGGCTCTTGGTGGTGTGCTTGAATTGGTGCAGGAGTATCTTACATCAACCAGAACAGGTGATTTGATTGATTTTTATGCTGATGCTGTGGGAGTCGGCATCGGGTTTGTCTTGGGATTTTTTATAATAAGAAAATATTCAGGAAGAATTGGCATTCGTTCCTGAATATTGAAATGGACAGAATGTATGTGTGTATGCGCTGAATTTTGCAGTGCCGCGCAATCAGTGTTCCTATAAGAAATCTTTAAGCTCGGTCTTCAGCTGTTTGCGTGTGAAGAATATCCGGCTTTTTACTGTTCCAATAGGCAGTCCAAGCTTGTCGGCAATTTCCCGATACTTGAATCCTGCCACGTACATGGAAAATGGTACTCTGTATTCTGCCGGAAGCTGTTTGATTACTTTCTGTATTTCTGATATGTCGTAAGTCGTGTCGACTGAATCTTCCAGAATCTCGCTGTTCGTGATGGTCAGAGTTTCTTCCGACATAATGGTGTGCCCTCGCATAATTCTTCTGTAGTTGTTTATGAAGAGGTTGCGCATTATGGTCAGTACCCAGCCTTTGAAGCTGGTCTCTTCCATGTAACTTTCGGCATTGGTCAGAACTTTCAGAGATGTTTCCTGAAGCAGATCATTTGCTTCGTCTCTGTCTGCCGTAAGTCTGTAGGCGAACCTGAATAGGACGTCCTGCAGCTTAATCAACTGCTGTGTAAAACAAATGTTTGCCTCCATAGTTTTAGTAATTAAGATTTGTACACAAAAATACATTTCTAACTTATAATTGAGGCATAATTGAGGCGTATTGTTCTACAAATAAAGGGGTAAAAACTGTTTTATGTCAGTTTTTACCCCTTTTGCTGAACGAAAACGGTACATCAAATCTTGTTTTCATCTGTAGTCTGTTCGTACAGAGATGTATCCGTTGTCTTTACCATTTCTTGAAAGGATGTACCATGAGGTTGGAATTGTAGTATTTCTTGTCGCCTGTAACTTCTTTTCCGATGAAATCGGGTTTTTCATATTCCTCGTTTTCGTTTTCAAGTTCAATCTCTGCGACAACCAATCCTTCGTTTTCACCGAAGAATTCGTCTACTTCTACGGTATGTTTACCGCTTTTCACCAACCATCTGTTTTTGTCTATTATTCCCGGAAGACAAATTTTCATCAGTTCTTCTGCGTCGGAAATAGGTATCTCTCTCTCGAACTCGTATCTGCCGAGTCCGGAAGTGTCGGATGGACCTTTTATGGTCAGATATCCTTTTCCGTCGCGGATTCTCACTCTTACAGTCCTGCCGGATTCTCTGCAGATGTATCCTTGTTTTATATGGCTGTGCGAGTATGAGAGCTGTTTGTAATCGCCGGTGACGAGAAATTTGCGTTCTATTTCAAGTGCCATATGTGGACTTGTCCTTTCTTGTTTTACTATGATATATGCATGTAGGTTCCGGCTGTTTATGCCGGTGCAAGTCGCTCTTTGTACTGAGGTGTTAATGTTCAGCACCTACGGCTTCAGATGAGAACTCCATCAGATATGCTTTGATGAATCCGTCTATCTTGCCGTCCATAACTCCAGGAACGTCCGATGTCTGATAGTTCGTTCTGTGGTCTTTGACGCGTCTGTCGTCGAACACATAGCTCCTGATTTGTGAACCCCATTCGATTTTCTTCTTTCCGGCTTCGATTTTCTGCTGTTCAGCCATTCTTTTCTTCATGGCTCTGTCGTAGAGTTGTGATCTCAGGAGCCTGAGAGCGTTCTCGCGGTTTTCCAGCTGTTTCCTGGTTTCTGTGTTTTCGATGAGGATTTCTTCTTCTTCTCCGGTGTCAGGGTCAACATATTGGTAGCGCAGACGTACACCTGTTTCGACTTTGTTGACGTTCTGTCCTCCGGCACCGCCTGAACGGAAAAGGTCCCATGATATCTTGCTCTTGTCGATGACGACTTCTATGGTGTCGTCGACAAGCGGTGTGACAAAGACAGATGCGAAGGATGTCATTCGTTTTCCCTGTGCATTGTATGGTGAAACTCTTACAAGTCTGTGCACTCCGTTTTCGCCTTTTAGGTAACCGTATGCCGAATCGCCTTCGATTTCCATCGTTACAGTTTTAATACCGGCTTCATCGCCGTCCTGAAGGTTACTTATAGTAACTTTATAGTTGTGCGCTTCAGCCCATCTCTGGTACATTCTCATCAGCATCGACGCCCAGTCCTGGCTTTCAGTTCCGCCGGCGCCGGAGTTTATTTTCAGTACGCAGTCCATGCCGTCAGCTTCGTTGCGTAACATGTTTTTGAGCTCGAGACTTTCTATCAGTTCGATGGCTTTCTGATAGTCTGTATCGACTTCTTCTTCAGTAACCATATCGTCTTTATAGAAGTCGAAGGCCAGTTCGAGCTCGTCAGTCGCTGATTTGACTTCGTTGTATCCGTTAATCCATTTCTGAAGTCCTTTCACCTTTTTCATCTGTGCTTCTGCAGCTTTGGCATCGTCCCAGAAGCCAGGTGCCTGCGTGCGCAGCTCTTCCTCTTCTACTTCAATCTTTTTGTTTTCGATGTCGAGATATCGGTAGAGAGCCTCCGTTCTTTCTTTTACGTCTTTAAGTTGGTCTGCTGTAATCATATGAATGTTGCGTTTTGTGCAGCAAAGATAGCAAGTTATTTTCAAATAACATCATCATGTATGTCTGTACGTGTCTGTCTTATAGAGCAATTGCTGTTTTTTCTTTGTTTATATTGTATTGCGTTTTTGGATAAATTGTGTCAAATGCGTTATTTTGCATAAACAAGTATTGTGCAGCATTATGGATATAGATTGTATGACGGCTGAGGCCGTAGATTTTTTGAAGAGACTTATAGCTACGCCTTCGGTCAGCCGAAATGAGGCTGTGGCGGCTGATGTTGTATGCGAGTTTGCCCGCAGTAAGGGTTTTGAACCTCACCGCAAAGGTAATAATGTGTGGTGTATCGGCGGTGGATTCGATGATTCGAAGCCGACTTTGCTGATGAATTCGCATATTGATACGGTTAAACCTGTCGACGGTTGGACGTATGATCCGTTTGCTCCGGTGGAATCGGACGGACGTATCTATGGATTAGGCAGCAACGATGCCGGAGCCAGTGTCGTTTCGCTCTTTGAAGCTTTTTCCGTATTGACCGGAAGAAAACAGTATTATAATCTGGTGTTTCTCGCTTCGTGCGAGGAGGAGGTTTCCGGTAGCGGCGGCATAGAAAGTGTGTTGCCGTTGCTTCCAAAGATTGCATTGGGTGTGGTAGGTGAGCCGACAGGCATGTGTCCTGCAATTGCCGAGAAGGGACTGATGGTTCTTGACGTCACGTCGTACGGAAAGGCCGGGCATGCTGCACGCAATGAAGGAGAAAATGCGATATATAAGGCAATTGACGATATAAGATGGTTCGAGGAGTATAAGTTCCCTAAGGTTTCTCCGCTTTTGGGAGCCGTAAAGACAACAGTCACTGTTATAAATGCGGGAACTCAGCATAATGTCATTCCTGATAAGTGCGTATTCACCGTGGATGTACGCACAAACGAATGTTACAGCAACCATGAAGTGTTCGATGAAATCGTGAAAAATGTGAAATCGGAAGTCAAGGCTCGTTCGTTCAGGCTGAATTCATCGTCGGTTTCAGCCAATCATCCTATTGTGGAGAAGGCTGTTTCTATGGGACTGGAGCCGTTCGGTTCGCCTACTTTGTCTGATCAGGCACTTATGAATTTCCCGTCTGTGAAAATCGGGCCTGGCTTGTCAAGCCGTTCTCATACAGCCGACGAGTTTATCTGCATTGATGAGATTCGCAGTGCAATCGGGATATATGTGAGTCTGCTTGACGGATTGTATTTGTCGGCTGAATGATGATGTTTCCCTGTTTGTTTATGTCTTGATTTCCCAATATTAGTGTTTGCATGTATATAAAAAGAAACAGCCGCGGATATCCGCGGCTGTTTCTTTGAGCGCATATAATGAATGTTTCGGGCGCTTGAACGTCTTGGTTGTGGGCCTTCGGCCTGCAACCGGTATATGTCGTTTACCAGAATTTGTTCATTTCTGGGTTGTATTCAAATCCGGCATCTTTAAGTTTCGATACGATGAAGTCTTTGCTGACACCTGTGTCTGAGCAGAATTCGTCGAGTGAGCTGTATGCGTCACGCAGTTTCATGTTCATGAAGCTGAATAGCATCATTGGGTCTTCCGGTAATTCCATATTAGTGTTGTTTTTTTAGGTTGGTGATGTCTTGTAAAGAAAAACGCCGCTCTGAGAATTTCAGAACGGCGTATAGTGCTGTTTTATCTCGGATTAACAGATCAAGCTTAGTTTGCAGCTGCATTTGTGATCTTTTCCTTAATACGAGCTTTCTTACCAGTGAGCTTGCGGAGGTAGTAAAGCTTGGCACGGCGAACCTTACCGATCTTGTTTACAGTGATGCTGTCGATGTTTGGTGATTCGATAGGGAAGATACGCTCTACACCTACTGTTCCAGACATCTTGCGTACTGTGAAACGCTTCTTTGTACCTTCACCGCTGATTTTAATCACAACTCCGCGGTACATCTGTATACGTTCCTTAGAACCCTCGATGATTTTGTATGCGACTGTGATTGTGTCACCGGCCTTGAATTTTGGGAACTCTTTGCCTGTTGCAAAGGCTTCTTCAGCAACTTTAATTAAATCCATTTGTTTTTTAATTTAAATTGTTTTTTGGTTCCAACGAAGCATACTCCAGTTACACTTCCTGGACAGCGGCTTCGCTAAAGCGGTGCAAAGTAACAGCTTTTTTGTCAGATACACAATACTTTAGAAACATAAATTTTCGTTTACGGTGCCCTTGATACGCCAAAAAGCTGTGTTTGGCTGTTTTTTTATGTGAAGGTGCAAAAAAATATGCGCAGATAAAAGAGGTATCGTGCTAATTTCGTACCTTTGCACGTCAAATGTATTTAGATCAATAATAACGTGTGAAATTATGGCTGAAACTAAAAGAATCAAAACAGCTCTTATCTCTGTCTATCACAAGGACGGTTTGGATGAATTGCTGGCTGAGCTCAACAAGAACGGTGTAAAATTCCTTTCAACTGGAGGAACTCAGAAGTTTATCGAAAGCTTGGGCTATGAATGCGGAAAGGTTGAAGATGTTACAACATATCCTTCAATACTCGGAGGTCGTGTGAAGACTCTGCATCCCAAGATCTTCGGAGGTATTCTCGGACGTCGCGAGCTCGAAAGCGATATCGAGGAAATGAAGAAGTATGAAATCCCGGAAATAGATCTTGTTGTCGTTGACCTCTATCCTTTCGAGGAAACTGTTGCCAGCACCAATGATGAATCTGCTATCATCGAAAAAATCGATATAGGTGGCATATCTCTTATCAGAGCCGGAGCCAAGAACTTCAATGATGTAGTAATCGTTCCTAGCAAGGCTGAATATGCCAGACTTCTCAATATTGTCAAGAATCAGGGTGCAGAAACAAGCAAGGAACAGCGCCGCTGGTTCGCAAAACAAGCTTTTGCAGTAAGTTCTCATTACGACAGTGCTATCCGCTCATATTTTGAAAAGAGCGTAGACTGAATCTTGGTCGGCGAAGCATACAGACAAAAGAATCCTTGTGTTTGATGGTGAAACAAGGACTCGGTTCTTGATTCCGCCGTCATATATATAAATGGTAAAAAGAATAGTATTTGAATAAAAGTTTTTGAAATGGGATTTTTTTCGTTGACACAAGATATAGCAATGGATCTTGGAACGGCCAATACGATTATCACGTGCAATGGCAAGATTGTCGTTGACGAACCATCGGTTGTAGCTATTGACCGTCATACAAATAAAATGATTGCTGTTGGCGAGAAGGCCAAGATGATGTATGAGAAGACTCATGAGAACATACGCACATGCAGGCCGCTTCGCGATGGAGTGATTGCTGATTTCTTCGCATGCGAACAGATGATGCGCGGACTTATCAAGATGGTTCATTCGGGCCACCACTTGTTCTCGCCGTCGCTTCGTATGGTCATAGGTGTTCCTTCAGGTTCTACTGAAGTTGAACTTCGTGCCGTCAGAGACTCGGCAGAGCATTCAGGCGGACGCGACGTATATCTGATTTTCGAACCTATGGCGGCCGCCATTGGTATCGGACTTGATGTCGAAGCTCCAGAAGGATGTATGGTTGTTGATATAGGCGGTGGATCTACTGAAATTGCCGTGATTTCTTTGGGAGGAATCGTTTCAAACAACTCTATACGTGTTGCCGGAGATGATCTTACGGCCGACATACAAGAGTATATGAGCCGTCAGCATAATGTGAAGATAAGTGAACGTATGGCTGAGCGTATCAAGATTAACGTTGGCTCAGCTCTTACGGATCTTGATCAGGAGGCACCTGAAGATTATGTCGTTCACGGACCTAACCGTATAACGGCTTTGCCTATGGAGATACCTGTTTGCTATCAGGAGATTGCGCACTGCATCGACAAGTCTGTCGCAAAGATTGAAACAGCCGTGTTGAGTGCGCTCGAAAACACTCCACCAGAACTTTATGCCGATATAGTCAAGAACGGAATATGGTTGACCGGCGGCGGTGCGCTTCTGCGCGGTCTCGACAGACGTCTTACCGACAAAATCAAAATACCGTTCCACATAGCAGATGACCCGTTGCACAGTGTTGCAAAGGGTACAGGCATTGCTCTTAAGAATGTGCACAACTTCTCATTC
>ENA-UONW01001218-UONW01001218.1-human-gut-metagenome-genome-assembly--contig:-CS52-NODE-1218-length-32656-cov-15.069078_pt1 | contig 32656 bp, 29 predicted proteins | sample MGYA00242463_ERZ724010 | MGnify/ENA metagenome assembly ERZ724010 | reverse complement strand
GAGCCAGATACAGCAGATGCAGAAACAGCATGATACGCAAATCCACAATCTCAAGGAAATACACAGACAGGAACTTGACATGAAGGAAAAGGAACTGTCACGGCTCACCAGAATCATAGACAAGGCTTTCAGGTGGTTCCCGCTGTTCAGGGAAATGCTTCGCATGGAAAAGCTTTGCGCCATACTTGGGTTCTCAAGGGAAATGACCGAAAGACTTGTAGTCAAGAAGGAGGCTATGAAATGCAGCGGTAAAATCTATTCCGAGCAGCACAGACGAAACTTCGACGTAAAGGATGATGTTTTAAGGGTAGAAAATGACCCTGACGATGAAAGCAGGCTGAACCTGACAATAAACAGGAAGCCGATTGCCGAGTGGTTCAGAGAACAATGGCATAAGCTTAGATATGGAACAAAAATGCCACAACAAGAAGAAAGGAAAGGCAGAGGATTTAAAATATAACTTGATTGTTTGAGGCTCTATATTCCCGATAATCAATTAAATTGTGTATCTTTGCCACTGGATTGAGGAAACTCTTTCCAAAACATATTAGAATTAGAAGAAGCGTTATGCTTATCTTGTACTTGAAAACGTAGGAAATTTTCAATCTGAATACAAGGATAGCATAGTGGTTCTCACGCATATAGCGTGGGCTGCTATTGTTGCATCTGTATTCAGGGTTTCCTACGACCTTCAAGTAAGAGTGTGGCATGCGGTTCACGCTTATTTTATATAGCATATAATCATAACTAAATAATAGTAACATATATGAGAAATTCACTAATAGCATTTATTGCCTTTTGGGGAAGTTGTACATATTCTAATGCCCAGATTAGTATTAGAACGGAAGTTAATACAAAACCAACGCAACAAATTGAAAAATATGACAGTTTGTCGAATTTTAATTTGAACTATGACATAATAGCAAATGAATATCAGACGGAGGAAACCGCTTTAACTAACATCAATGGACAGTTCAGACAATTCATAGGGCAAAGTATATATATTTTACCTTTTACCCAAAAGCAGCTTAGCTTTCATAAAAAATGGGGAAGTAGCGATACAAAGAATGACAGACTTAGAGGAAAGTACTATACCATTGATGGATTTGAATTTAATTTAGACGAAAGTTACACAGGAATGTATAAACTAGATAAAGTTATATTCAAACTGAGAAATGAAGATGGGAAAAAAAGTAAATGGGAAGTGGCATATTATTCATTGGATGATGCTTTACTTGTTGGATATTACGAGAAACTTAAACAAAAATATATAGGAAAAGCATTTATATACACAGGAAGAGCAAAAGGGAAAGGTTGCCAATTTATTACAGAACCATCACTTGATCATTCTGCTATCGACACAAAAACAAAGCAAATAATCAACCTACGAGATAAGAGCGAATGGCAATGTACAGATATACAGCTTGTAGATGATGAAGTAACAATGCAATTGTATGCCATTCTTACAAATTCTGATGGAAATGAAATAAAAGCACGCATAAGAAATAGATTTTTAACTAAAGGAGAAACAAATGCTGCTTTTTTCTCTTGTTTTATGGATAAAAACGAATTTGAAAAATGGAAAAACTCTATAGTAGAAAAATATGGTTTAGAGTACGCATTACTTATTATAAAAAAGAAAGTAAAAATAGGAATGACTGATAAAATGTGCATAGAAGCATGTGGTGAACCAGATTCCAAGAACAGAACTGTACTAAATGGAAAAGAGACTGAACAATGGGTATATAAAACCAACTCCTACTTATATTTTGATGATGGAATCTTAACTGCTATTCAGAATTAAATCGATACTGTATAAATTAAGGTTAAGTGAATCAATATAACTGTCATTATAAATCCGTCAAAGACCCAAAAGAGAAGAGATTTTTGAAAATAAAATATCCGCTTCCCCCCAAAAAGTGGTAAAATAAGAATATCACTATATTCACAATCACGAGATATTATATTAACAAGTATACACTTTAGCCCTAAAAGCTCCACTATTCGCTATTGAATGGTGAAGCTTTTATATTTACAAACGATGAGATTACAACTAAAGCATAAAAGATTAACGCAGTCCCATTTGTGGTTTTGATTTCAACTCATTAATTTCATTGCACAATAAAATATTGTACCTTTACGAACAATAAATTAGAAACATTATTTTTATGAATATATTCGACTCATTGAAACAATATGCTAAAATAGCTGATTGCGAAAACATCTTTAATTGGTATGATTATCCTATTTGTTCTATAATCAATAAGCATAATCCACTTCTAAATCCTCCGGTATGGGGCGATAGACTTTTATGTATCATGTCTTTAATCCGAATAAAAGCTTATTCGCTAATTATTAAAGAAGAAAAAGCTGACTTACATACTATCCTAGGAGATTTAAATATTGAAACAAGAACAAAGCTTCTATCTTTAATAGAAAAAGTAAGTAAAGCTCAATCTATCATTGATAAATATTATACCGCAATAGAAGAAGATCGATTTGATATTTCAAATATTATGCATGATATTATTTGTCATGATTTAATTTATTTTGGACAACAATTTGAGGATTGTATCATAGAGTTAACAGGAAGTGAATCATTAGCAAATATTTATATGAATGATGTTTTATATGATAGTGTTTCCGCCATAGACCCGCGTTCACAAATAAATGACCAACCGCTTTTCACTATGACAGATATGGATATTAAGTTCATTGATAGTAAATTGGGCGGTTTGGCATATATTGAAACTGACGATACATATAAAGACTACAAATTTTGCTTTAAGGTAAAGAGCAATAATATAAATAACTACATACAAAAAGATAAATCAATATATAGAGTTTTTGAATCTAATAGCACATCAATAGGAGTATTTATAATATAGTTTAAGAGCTACTTTCCAAAGTAAAAGGTTAGAATAAAAAGCTAAACCCTCTCTTCTGAGAAGTCTTAAATCGTTCAATTTCCAAAGAGAGCGATTTCTTTAATTGAACAGCCATAAAGCCCAAGAAAGGCAGATTTGTTTCTTCTTCCTGTGATTGACGTAAGGCGAAAATATACTCCTCTCTATCTTCCTTGAATATCTTAGTAGGAAAAAGGTTGTAGCAAAACTGAATGTAATTCATCAGCAAGCGGGCAGTCCTTCCGTTACCATCCACCCACGGATGAATGGTCACTAAGTTAAGATGAGCATTGAAACTTAATTCGTATTGTTCCCGAAATGTTCCCACTGTCTTTTGCTTTTCCAATAATAAGGTGCAAAATTCATCTATTTTGGCAGGGACTTTCTGATAACTCATATAAGAACGTCCACCAATACCAGCCGTCACGCCACACAAGCGAAATTCACCTTTTGAAGAATCAAAAGAGCCCCCCATAACATTATAAATACTGCCTGTCGTACGCATCAATGTCGAATTCAACTTTTGCAAAAACGCTGAATTAATTGGCTTCTTACATTTGGCTTCCTCTTTGGCAAACTCATAAGCTTTCTTTAAGTCCTCATTCATCAAATGATATACCAAAGGTTTCCCTTTAGCTGTCAATCCCTCATCGAAAAGCATTTGTGCTTCCGCTTCGGTGAGTGTAGAACCCTCAATCGCCGTAGAATGGGTAATAAGAGAATAGAGGTAGTACTTTTCATAGTCCACCGCTTCACTTATACCAAGTTGCTGAAACTTCTGGTACAACTGTTCAATCTCTTGCCAAACACCTTGTTCCATTGACTTTCATTTAATTGAGTTTATTTCTTTTCAAAGGTAGTGTATTTGTATTGTGTAGCCAAAGAAAATAATGATTTACTACTATATTTTTTGCGCCTGTGGGGAAAATGTGGGGAAAAATCAGACAAGCAAAAAGGCTAAGTAATTGATAATTCATTACTTAGCCTTTTACTCTGTACCCAGAGCCGGGGTCGAACCGGCACGGGTTGCCCCACTGGTGTTTGAGACCAGCGCGTCTACCGATTCCGCCATCTGGGCATTGTTTTACTCGGGCGTTCCCGAACAAATGCGTTGCAAAGGTAGCGTTTTTTTTTATAGCCACCAAATTTTTGATGCGGTTTTTTTGCGGGCGGCGGCACGGGAGCGGTAAAAAGGGGATGAGAGGCTGCAAGATGCGCGGCTAAATGGCGGTACAGATGACAAACGGGGCGCAGAAACGGAGGGGCGGCTGACGATGCGACATTGCACGCCGGCAGGATATGTTGAGACTTTTTTAAACATTTTATGGGCGCGGGGGGTCGGGAATGTGGAAAAAAAGTCTTACCTTTACCCCTAGACAACCAACTTTTTCATTACTATGAGAAAAGAAAATGACTATTGCGTAATTCTGGCCGGCGGTCAAGGACGCCGCCTGTGGCCCTACAGCCGCAAGAAGGAGCCCAAACAATTTATCGACTTTTTCGGTAACGGGACTTCGCTCTTGCAACAGACTTACCAAAGATTTGCCCAATTCATTCCCGAAGACCATATTTACGTATCTACCTTTGCCGACTATGCCGACATCACCTATGAGCAGCTGCCCAATCTGCCTAAGGAGAACGTGCTGCTCGAACCGGTGCAGCTCTCCACGGCGCCGGCCGTAGGTATGGCCCACTGCACCATAGCGCTGCGCGACCCCAACGCCAACATCATCATCTCGCCCTGCGACCAGTTTATCGTGGACGAGGAGCGCTTTACCTCGCAGCTGATTCAGGGACTGGCCTTCGTGGAGCGTAACCCCGACTTCCTGGCACTGGGTGTGAACCCCACCTACCCCAACACGGGCTATGGCTACATACAGATGAGCAACGAGACGAAGGGACAGGGCTACGCCCGCATCAAGTCGTTCACCGAGAAACCGGAGGCCGAATTTGCCCAGATGTTCGTGCAGAGCGGTGAATTCCTGTGGAACACGGGCCTCTTCCTCTGGAACGTCAAGACCATGGACGAGGAGCTGCCGGCCCTACTGCCGGCCGTGTCGCTCTTCCGCAGCTCGTCGAACCACGGCGCCGGCCTGGCCGAGGAGCTGGAGGTCATCAAGTCCACCTACGCCTCCAACCACTATCTGGCCATCGACCTCTTCATCCTTGAGCGCTGCCACAACGTGTACGTACAGAAGTGCGACTTCGGATGGGCCGATATGGGCTGCTGGAATGTGCTGCACGAGGTGGAGCACAAGGACGTGGACGGCAACTCCGTGACGACCGAAAACCAGGTACTCCTGTCGGGCTGCCGCGACAACCTGATACGCCTGCCCCACGACATGAAAGCCGTGCTTCAAGGCCTCGACGGCTACATGATTACGCTAAAGGACAACTTGCTGGTCATCTGCAAGAATGACGACCCCAACCGCCTGCGCCGCATGAACAACGAGGCGCAGATGAAACTGGGCGACGACTGGGTATAAAAATCCGCTCCCGGTTCCAACCATACGGCAGCCGCCTGCCGGTCTCCCCTCGTTACGGGAACCGCAGGCGGCTGTCGCTGTATCTGTGCCGGCGACGGGCAGCCCTAATACGGCAGAAAAAATCAGAGAAAAAGAGTTTGAAAAATTTCCGCGGCTCGGAAAATTTTTTTGGCGGCTCGAAAATTTTTTTCCGCGGCTCGGAGTTTTTTTTCGGCGGCTCGGAAAAAAGCGGCCGCCGCCCGTTCATAAAAAAATCCCCGCACACTGCCGTAGCAGCAGGCGGAGATTTCCCAAAACTTTATCTAAAATGAGCCCATCAGGCTTCTTTTTCAAATGCCGAAAGAATGTCGGCCGCAATCTGCTGCATCTGTTCGGTCGTAAACTGCTTTTTGTTCTTAAAGTCCATATCGCCCTCCGACTGCAGCGGAATCAGATGAATGTGAGCGTGATTCACTTCGAGTCCGAGCACGGCCATGCCTACCTTGCGGCAGGGGATGACGCTTTTGATGGCGCGGGCCACCTTTTTGGCAAACACCATCATGGCACCCAGCTCCTCGTCGTCCATGTCGAAGAGATAGTCAATTTCCTTTTTGGGCACCACCAGTGTGTGTCCCTTACCTACCGGATTAATGTCGAGAAAAGCATAAAACCGGTCGCTCTCGGCGCACTTGTATGAGGGAATTTCACCCGCAATGATTTTACTGAATATCGTCATGTTATATCCTTTGTCGGTTAATGGAAATCTGTTTTTTTAGAGAAAAGAGGGGGCGGCGCGTGCCGTTACTCGATGGTGATCTTGAGCACCTCGAGGCTGACTACGCCCTGCGGAATCTTCACATCCACAATGTCGCCTACCTTCTTGCCCAGCAGGCCCTGAGCGATGGGAGTGGTCGACGAGATTTTGCCCTCGCGCAGGTTGGCCTCGCTTTCGCTCACGATGGTGTACTTCATCACCATATTGTTCTTGACGTTGCGCATCTCCACGGTCGAGAGAATCTGCACCGTATCCGTGCTCAGCTTGCTGGCATCGATGATTTTGGCCTCAGCAATGGCAGCCTTGAGCTTGTTGATTTTCATTTCCAGCATACCCTGTGCCTCCTTGGCGGCATCGTATTCGCTGTTTTCAGAAAGATCGCCTTTGTCGCGTGCTTCTGCAATGGCCGCCGAAGCAGCAGGGCGTTCGATAGTCTCCATGTGACGGAGCTGGGCCACCATCTTGTCGTAGCCCTCTTGAGTCATGTAAGCCATTTCTTATTGATATAAAAAAATAAAAGTTTATATAATTTGATGCATAGTATGTCGGGTCGGAGAAAGCAGTAAAAAAGAAAAGGAATCCTACCTTTCCAGGCAGAAAACCTTTCATACACAATCTAACTGCACCTAAATACTTTCGAGGCAAAGGTAGGAAAAAAAACAATACGGCCAAAACAAAAATCCACAAAAAACGGTCGGCCCCTCCGGCCCCACGAAAAACGTAAGGTACCCCGCCCTACAAACCGCCCGCCGGGGTTGGCAAAGTCGGAAAAAAGCCTTAACTTTGTTCTATTTCAACGGGATAAGCAGCGGGCAGCACCGCCCCATTTCCCCGAAAAACGCACGCTCATGGAAGCACTCTTACACTACACCTGGCAGCACCGGCTCATGCCCCTGCGGCCGCTCACCACCACTCAGGGCAGCAAGCTGGAAATCATTGACCCCGGCCTGCCCAACCGCCATGCGGGTCCCGACTTTCTGAATGCCCGCATCAAAATCGGCGACACGCTCTGGGTGGGCAGCGTGGAGCTGCACGTGCGCAGTTCCGACTGGCAGCGCCACCGCCACCACCTCGACCCGGCCTACAACAACGTCATCCTGCACGTGGCCGAGCAGGTGGACGCCCCCGTGGTGACGGCGGCCGGACAGACACTGCCGCAGCTGCAGCTGGACGTGCCCGAGTACGTGCGCACCAACTACCGGCAGCTCACGCAGACGCCCGACTATCCGCCCTGCGCCCACATCCTGCCGCAGGTGCCCCAACTGACGTGCCACAGCTGGCTCTCGGCCCTCACCACCGAGCGGCTGGAGCGGAAGACGCAGCGCCTCAACCAGTGGCTGCACCACACCACCGGCGACTGGGAGCGCGTGTGCTTCATCAGTCTGGCGCGCAGCTTCGGGTTCGGCGCCAATGCCGACACGTTTGAGGAGTGGGCCGTCAATTTCCCGCTGCACGACGCCGGCAAGCACCGCGACAACCCGTTCCAGATTGAAGCCCTCTTTTTCGGGCAGGCGGGCCTGCTGAACCCCGAGGCCATGAGCGAGGCGCACCGCCGGGAGGCCCTGGCCGACGACTACTTCTGCCGCCTGCGCGAGGAATACCGCTTCCTGGCCCACAAGTTCAGCCTGACGCCCATCGACGGGCATCACTGGAAGTTCATGCGCATGCGCCCGCAAAACGCACCCCACATCCGTCTGGCGCAGTTCACCGACCTCTACCTGCAGGCCTCGGCCTCGTTCAGCCAGCTCATGGCGGCCACCACGGTGGAAGAAATGCGGCAGTGCCTCAGCGCCTCGGCGCGTGGCTACTGGCAGACGCATTACCGCTTCGGACCGGCCTCGGAGCCTGTGGGCAAGAGCCTGAGCGCCGACACCATCGACCTGCTCCTCATCAACGCCCTGGCCCCGCTGCTGTTTGCCTACGGCCGCTACCGTCTGAACGAGGCGCTGTGCGAGCGGGCTTTCCACCTGCTGGAACAGCTGCGCCCCGAGCGCAACCACGTGGTCAGGGCCTGGCAAGCCGCCGGACTCGAGGCGCAAAATGCGGCCGACTCGCAGGCTCTGCTACAACTGCAACAGGCCTACTGCCAGCCCAAGGACTGCCTGCGCTGCCGCTTTGGCTACGAATTTCTGCGCCATCCGCAGCCCTGAAATCCCGGGCCGCCCGCGCCCTCCCATCCCTTTTCCTATCCTCCCACCCTCACGAAAACCCATTATCATGAAAATTTACGAAATCTGTTTCAGCCCCACCGGCGGCACCCGCAAGGTAGCCGACTGTCTGGCGGCCGCGTGGAGCCGCGACGCCGTCACCTTTCTCGACCTGACGGAGCGCACGGCCGGTCCTGCGGCCCTCACCGCCGACGACCTGGCCATCATTGCCGTGCCCTCATACAGCGGCCGCGTGCCCGCTCCCGCCGCCCGGCGACTGGGACAAATCCGAGGAAACGGCGCCAAGGCCCTGCTGGTGTGCGTCTACGGCAACCGCGCCTACGAGGACACCCTCGTGGAGCTGCAGGACGGCGCGCAGCAGGCCGGGTTCACCGTCGTGGCCGCCGTAGCCGCCGTGGCCGAGCACTCCATTGTCCGCCGGTATGGCGCCCACCGGCCCGACGCCGAGGACCGCGCGCAGCTGACGGCCTTTGCCGCCCACATAGCCCAAAAGCTGGCCCGTCAGGACTACTCCACGCCCACCCTGCCGGGCCACCGGCCCTACCGCAAGGTCAGTCGCGTTGGCTTCGTGCCCAAGGCTACTCACACCTGCACCCGCTGCGGCGTGTGTGCCGCCCAGTGCCCCGTAGGAGCCATTGACCCGGCCCGCCCCGACCGCGTGGACAGCAAGGTCTGCATCTCCTGCATGCGCTGCGTGGCGGTATGCCCCCACCACGCCCGCAAGGTCAACGGGCTGCTCCTCTTCCTGGCCGGCCGGATGCTGAAAAAGGTCTGCTCCGAAAGGAAATCCTGCGAGTTGTTCCTCTGATACGCCCACCTGAGGGTCGCCCGCCGTCTGCCCCCGAAAAACCTAAGGGGCAGCGCCTGCAAAATAATTTTTTAAGCTATCTTTGCACAGATAAGCGCCGGGGCGCCACGCCTCGCGACCCCCGGACATTCACGTTTTTTTCAATCCGAAAACACTATGGCAACCCACTACGATTTTGAACTGCGCATGAAAGTGCGCGACTACGAATGCGACCTGCAAGGCATCGTGAACAACGCCAACTATCAGCACTACATTGAGCACACGCGCCACGAGTTTCTGCTGGCCCGCGGCATCAGTTTTGCCAAGCTCCACGAGCAGGGCGTCGACGCCGTGGTAGCCCGCCTGAACATGGCCTTCAAGCAGCCGCTGCGCAGCGGCGACGAGTTCATCTCGCGACTGGCCCTGCGCAAGGACGGTCTGCGCTACGTGTTCCAGCAGGACATTTACCGCTATCCCGACGAAAAGCCCGTCATCAAGTCCACCGTCGACGCCGTGTGCGTGGTCAACGGGAAGCTCTCGGACACTTCCGCCCTCGACCCCTATTTCAAGGACATTCTGGAGCGCGCCTAAGCCATGAACCGCGAAGCCGAACTCCTGCTGGCCCTGCTGCACACGCCGGGCATCGGGCTCATCACGGCCAACCGCCTGCGCCGGGCTGCCGGTACGGCGGAGCGGCTGTGGGAGGTGCGCACGCATGTGGCGGAGCTCATGCCGCAGGCGTCGGACCACCTGCAGCAGTGCCTGCTGCAATGGGAGGCACAGCTGCCGCAGGCCCGCGCCGAGGCCGACGAAGCCGGTCGGCAGCAAATCCGGCTGCTCACACCCGCCGACCCCGACTACCCGCGGTGGCTGGAAGGCGTGCCCGACGCGCCGCCGGTGCTCTTTTACAAAGGTACGACCAGCCTCAACGCGCAGCCAATGGTAAGCATGGTGGGCACGCGCCACATCAGTGAGTACGGCAAGGACCTCTGCCGCCACCTCGTAAAGCAGCTGGCCGAGCGCCTGCCGCAGGTGACCATCGTGAGCGGACTGGCCTACGGCGTGGACGTGCACGCCCACCGCGCGGCCCTCGACTGCGGCCTGCCCACCATCGGGGTACTGGGCCACGGGCTCAACCACCTCTACCCCGCCACCCACCGCGACACGGCCAACCGCATGATTGCGCAGGGAGGCCTGCTCAGCGAATACCCCTGCCACACGCCGGTGAGCCGGGAAAACTTTGTCCAGCGCAACCGCATTGTGGCCGGACTTGCGCAGGTGACCATCGTGGTGGAGAGCGCCCGCCACGGCGGTGCCCTCATCACGGCGCAGCAGGCCCTGGACTACGGGCGCGAGGTGTACGCCTGCCCCGGCCGCCTGGGCGACACGTACAGCGAAGGCTGCAACCGGCTCATTGCGCACCACGGTGCAGCTCTGCTGACCTCGGTAGACGACCTGATTGACGACATGGGCTGGGGCCGGCAGCCGGACCGGACGCCGCAGCAGCTGGAGCTGTTTCCCACCCTGACGGACACCGAAGAGCAGCTGCGCCGCTGCCTGACGCAGACGGAGCAGTGCTCGCCCGACCAGCTCGTGGCCGCCACGGGTCTGAAGGTGGGTGATGTGAATGCCGCCCTCGTCCAGCTGGAAATGAAGGGACTGGTCAAACTGCTGGCCGGCAACCGCTACCGCTGGACGGGAGCACGCTGAAAAAAACGCGGCATCCGCACAAAAAAATGGCCCGCGGCCTATGGATATTCGGCAATAAATGCTTAAATTGCACGGCAAAAGTTACCCACTCTTTAATACACAATACGATGAAAAGATTTATCACCCTTATGACCTCCGTACTCATCGGTCTGAGCCTCTGCGCCAAGGAGCCTCAGGACATGAGCAAATACAAGCTCTGCGGAATCTGGCAGAACTGTTATATCTCAATAGAGAAAAACAAGCCGGTAGTACACTTCACGCCCTACATGAAGGCGCTCAACAGCGACGGCAAGTTTGTCAACATGGGACTGGCTACAGACAGTCGCTGCTGCTTCATTACCACCATGGGTGAATGGTCGGTATCGTCCGATTCTGTTTACATAGAACACATTGACCGCTCCATCACTGATCCCGGCATTACGGGCCGCGACAACAAAATCCACTTCCACATGCAGGGCGACGACTTCGTCGTGCTGAAGTACAAAATTCCCGGCAACAAACAGTGGGGCACGGAATACTGGGTTCGCGTCATCCAGCCTGACCGCATCGAACCGGGCAGCGCCCTGCCGCGCCTGACCAACAAGGACCTGATGGACGCCATGGTCAAGGCAATGGACGAGGACATGCGCCCCGCCGAATAAGCCACGCACAACTACACGGCCCAAGGAGCCGCACGGCCTGCGAGCCCTGCCACTCCCACGGTCTACACCACATTCCCCACCCGGCTCACTGTCCGCAGCAGGCCGGATGGGGCAATTTTATGCCCACACACCGCCTAAACTCCAAATCAAGAAAATTCTCAAAAATCCCTTATGCACGCTATTTACACCATTCTGCTTCTGATTGTATCAAACATTTTCATGACTTTTGCCTGGTACGGCCACCTCAAGCTGGAGGAAATGCACAAAATTGACAACTGGCCGCTGTTTGCCATCATCCTCTTTTCATGGGGCATCGCGCTGGCGGAATATTCCTGTCAGATTCCGGCCAACCGCATCGGCTTTGTGGGCAACGGAGGTCCCTTCACGCTGATGCAGCTCAAGGTGATTCAGGAAGTCATTACGCTGATTGTCTTTACCATCTTCACCACCGTACTCTTTAAGGGCGAGGCGCTCCACTGGAACCACCTGGCCGCCTTTGTGTGCCTGATTCTGGCCGTGTTCTTCGTCTTCATGAAATAACAGCCCCGACGGGGGCATAAAAAAGCGTCTCCCCGCAGCAGCGGCAACCCTTATCGGGCTACTCCGCTACTGCGGGGAGATTTTTTGGAGGAACCGCGGAAAAAAAACTCGGCGGCTCGGAAAATTTTTTTGGCGGCTCGGAAAAAATTTTCCGCGGCTCGCCGTTTTGTCAAAGTACCACCCCCTGTGACTTCCCGTAGAGTATGGCCTGCACACGGCCCAGGACCGTGCGCGCCGGAATGCCGTTGAGGCAGGCATAATCGCCGCGGGCGCAGGGCTTGTTGCCATATACCGAGCAGGGGCGGCAGGGCAGGTCGAGCTGGATGGCATTTTCAGGCGACTGATTCCAACCCATAAAACCGGCCAGCGGATGGGTGGCACCCCAAACGGACACCACCGGCGTACCGGTGAGCGAAGCCAGGTGCATATTGGCCGAATCCATCGACACCATCACATTGAGGTGCGCCATCAGGGCCAGCTCGTCGGCCATCGAACTGAAGCGTCCGGCCACGCAGAGGATGTTGGCCCGCTTGCGGCTCCAGCCTTCGAGCACCTCCACCTCGCTGCGGCCTCCGCCAAAAAGGAAGACGCGCACGCCGGCCTGCTCGGCCAGCCGCGCCACTACCCACTCCATCTGGCGGAGCGGATAAATCTTGCCGGCATGGGCGGCAAAGGGCGCCACGCCCACCCACTTTTCGCTGCCCTTGGCCGGACAGGACGCCGGCAACGGGGGCAGACCGCCCGGCATTTGGGCAAAGATGGAGCGGAACCTGACCTCGACGGGAAAGCCCAGCCGGGCAAACACCTGCGCATACTTCTGGAACGACGTGGGCTGCTGCTCGAGTACCTTGTGGTGCGGGCGCGTCAGGGCCTTGCGGCCGCTGCGCCCCTTGTCGATGTGCGCCACCGTCACGCCGCTCAGCCCGAAGCGCCAGCGCAGGAACTTGGTGCGCAACACGTCGTGCAGGTCGGCCACAGCCGTGGGACGCAGCGGCGCCACACCGGCATACAGCCGCATCAGGCCCGTCAGGCCGCGATACTGCTGCTTGAGGTCGACGCCCACAAAGCGCACGTTGGACGGCAGCTGCGCAAACATCGGACGAAAAGCCGCCCGACTCAGCACGGTCAGCTGCACGTCGGGGTAACGGCGCGCTACGGCGTCGATGACCGGCACCGTCATGGCCACGTCACCCAGGGCCGAAAAACGTATGACTAACAAATGTTTCAAAACGGCGAAACGGGATTTACGGATTCGGGGATTCGGTTATTTCTGACCGTAGAGCACGGGGTTCGTGTCGGGGTCGTTGTACATTTTCATCTGCTTGTAGACCTTCATGTACTTGCGGCCGGCCTCGATGTCGTCGAGCAACTGGTCGATGGCGGTCGAGAGGTCTTCACGCTGCTGCAGGAGCACGTTGAGCTTGGCCTGACACTGGGCCACGTGCTGCGGCGTAGCGTCGGTGCGCTCGGTCTGCTCGCGCATGTGGTAGATTTTCAGCGCCAGAATCGAGAGGCGGTCAATGGCCCAGGCCGGACTTTCGGTATTGATGGTGGCGCCGGGCTGCTTGGCTACCTGACCATAGAGCGTGTAGAAATAGCTGTCGATGAGCTCTACCAGGTCGGTGCGATCCTGATTGCTCTTGTCGATGCGGCGTTTGAGCTTGAGAGCCTCCACGGGATCAATCTGGGGGTCACGAATCAGGTCCTCCAGGTGCCACTGCACGGTGTCAATCCAGCATTTGCGGTAGAGATCGCGTTCAATTCCTTGCTCGGGATACGGGTTTGCCATGGGCGTATCCACGTTGTCGCTCTTGTGATAATCGCTGATTACCTGCTCAAAAATAGGCCAGCAACGTTCTGTAAATTTCATCTTCTCAAAGTGTAAGGTTTATAAGTTGCAAAGGTAGTGCAAACCGCGCGAAGAGCGAAGCAAAACGGCAAAGATTTTCATTTTTTCTCACCACCTGAGGCCATTGGGCGGCCCGCCCGGCCGCCGTTGTGCGCTATGGGCCTGTTTTTGAGGCTTGCACTTCTTTTTCAGCTCAAAATAAAATCGTAAATTTGCCCCAATAATCCAAGGTGGGCCTGCATGCCTTTTTCCAGATGCCCGGCCGCCGCACTTGTTCACGATTTTACCTCTTCGCAGGTTGCCGGTTTGCGACACGGGAAGAGGCGGACTAAAAAAAGTAGCGAAATGTCTGCAATTGAAATTGTAAAAGTAACCGACAAGAAAGGGTTGAAGCAATTCATCGACTTCAACTACCAATTGTACAAGAAGAGCCCCTATGCCGCGCCCGAAATCCGGGAAGACATGCTCTACACCCTCGACCCCAACCAAAACGACGCCTTCGAGTTCTGCGACTGCGAGTGCTACCTGGCCAAGCGTGACGGCAAGGTGGTAGGCCGCGTGGCGGCCATCATCAACCGGCATGCCAACCAGAAATGGAACGTCAAGGTGGTGCGCTTCGGCTGGATTGACTTCATCAACGACGTCGACGTGGCCCGCAAGCTGCTGGAGCAGGTTGAAGCCTTTGGCCGCGCCCACGGCATGGAAAAGATTCAGGGCCCGCTGGGCTTTACGGACTTTGACCCCGAGGGGGCACTGATTGAGGGCTTCCACGAGCTTGACGCCATGGGCACGCTCTACAATTACGACTACTACCCCCGCATTTATGAGGAACTGGGCTTTGAGAAAGCCGTCGACTGGGTGGAGCAAATCATCAAGATGCCGGAACAGATTCCGGAAAAGCACAAGCGCGTGGCCCAGCTCATCTCCAAGCGCTACAACCTGACCGTGCGCAGCCTGCGCAACAAGAAGGACGTCAAGGAGTTCGGTCCCAAGATATTCGGTCTGCTCAATCAGGCCTACTCCAAACTGTTCGGCTACTCCGAAATGTCGCCCAAGCAGGCCGCTCACTACATCAGCGAGTACCTGCCGTCCATCGACCTGAACATGGTGTGCATCATTCAGGAAGCCTCCACGGGCGAACTGGTGGGCACGGCCATCTCGATGCCGTCCATGACGCGGGCCCTGCAGCGCGCCCACGGCCGCCTCTATCCGTTTGGATGGGTGCACATGCTGGATGCGCTCCACTGGCACCACCCCGAAATTGTGGACCTCATGCTCATTGCCGTGCGTCCCGACCATCAGAACCGCGGACTCAACGCCCTGCTCTTCACCCACCTCATCCCCATCTATCAGCAGATGGGCTTCAAGTATGCCGTGGTCTATCCGCAACTCGAGACCAACTCACGCGGCGTAGGCCTGTGGGACGACCTCTCGCCCCGCGAGCACCGTCGCCGCCGCTGCTATACCAAACCGCTCTAATCACCCCTTAAACCCCGAACTACCCCAACCCATCTATGACCGACGAAACCCAAAGCCAGCAAAACCCCGCCGCCGTACAATATACCGAAGACAGCATCCGCCACCTGAGCGACATGGAGCACATCCGCACCCGTCCGGGCATGTACATCGGACGACTGGGCGACGGCTCGCACGCCGAGGACGGCATTTACGTGCTGCTCAAGGAATCCATTGACAACAGCATCGACGAGTTCAACGAAGGCTTTGGCAAGCGCATCGACGTAGAAATCGGGGACGACGGCACGGCCTCCATCCGCGACTACGGCCGCGGTATCCCCTTGGGCAGCCTGGTGCAGGCCGTCTCGAAACTGAACACGGGCGCCAAGTACGACACGTCGGTCTTCACGGCCAGCGTGGGCCTGAACGGCGTGGGCCTCAAGGCCGTCAACGCCCTGAGCGAGCGCTTCGTGGCCCGCAGCGTGCGCGAGGGACAGATGCACGAAGTGGTGTTTGAGCGCGGCGTCCTGACCAGCGACCAGACCACCGAGACCGAGGAGGAAAACGGCACGTACGTCAGCTTCAAGCCCGACGACCGCCTCTTCCTGAACTTCAGGTTCCGCAGCGAGTTCGTGGAGTCCATGCTGCGCAACTACACGTACCTGAACACCGGCCTCGCCATCTACTACAACGGGCACCGCATTATCAGCCGCAACGGTCTGGAGGACCTGCTCAACGACAACATGACGGCGCCGGGCCTCTACCCCATCATACACCTCAAGGGCGAGGGCATCGAAATAGCCTTTACCCACACCTCACAATACGGCGAGGAGTACTACTCGTTTGTCAACGGGCAGCACACCACGCAGGGCGGTACGCACCAAAGTGCCTTCAAGGAGCACCTGGCGCGCACTATCAAGGAGTATTTCGGCAAGAACTTTGACTTCCAGGACATCCGCAACGGCCTGGTAGGCGCCATCTCCGTCAGGGTGATTGAGCCGCTCTTCGAGAGTCAGACCAAAATCAAGCTGGGCTCGCTCGTCATGGCGCCCGAAAAGGACCGCAACGGCAAGAAATTCCCCCTCTCAGGCGTGAGCGTCAACAAGTTTGTGGGCGATTTCGTCAAGGAAAACGTCGACAACTATCTCCACAAGAACCTGGAAGTGGCCGACATCATCCTGCAAAAGATTCAGGAGAGCGAAAAGGAGCGCAAGGCCATTGCCGGCGTCACCAAACTGGCCCGCGAACGCGCCAAAAAGGCCAATCTGCACAACCGCAAGCTGCGCGACTGCCGCATCCACCTGAACGACGCGCCGCCCAAGGCCAAGAAAAAGGACGACGACGCGCCCGACCCACGCTACGAAAGCTCCATTTTCATTACCGAGGGCGACTCGGCCAGCGGTTCCATCACCAAGAGCCGCGACGTCAACACGCAGGCCGTGTTCTCGCTGCGCGGAAAACCGCTCAACTGCTTCGGCCTGACCAAGAAGGTGGTGTACGAGAACGAGGAGTTCAACCTGCTGCAGGCCGCGCTCAACATTGAGGACGGCCTCGACGGTCTGCGCTACAACAAGGTAATCGTGGCCACCGATGCCGATGTGGACGGCATGCACATCCGCCTGCTGATGATTACCTTCTTCCTCCAGTTCTTCCCCGACCTCATCAAAAAGGGGCACGTCTACATCCTGCAAACGCCGCTCTTCCGCGTGCGCAACAAGAAGAAGCGGAGCACCAGCCCCGCCGCGCCCCAAAAGCGCCAGCCGCAGGAAGCCGGCGAGGCCATCCTGGCCCGCACCCGCCGCTCCGAACGGGCCGAATTCGAGACGCGCTACTGCTACACGGAAGAGGAGCGCCAGGCCGCCATCAAGGCCCTGGGCCCCGACCCCGAAATCACCCGATTCAAAGGTCTGGGCGAGATTTCGGCCGACGAGTTCCGCAACTTCATCGGCCCCGACATGCGCCTGGAGCAGGTAACGCTGCACAAGAATGACCAGGTCAAGGAGCTCCTCGAGTATTACATGGGCAAAAACACGATGGAACGGCAGAATTTTATCATTGAGAACCTCGTTATTGAGGAAGACCGCGTGGAAAAGGACCTGGAATAACATCCCCGCGGCCGCCCCTACAACCCCTAACCCACACCATGGAATCTACTGAAAAGAAACTCAAGAACTGCGCCATTTTTCCCGGCTCGTTCGACCCCTTTACCATCGGCCACGCCAGCATCGTGGCCCGCGGCCTGCCGCTGTTTGACCGCATCGTCATCGGCGTGGGCGTCAACGAGAGCAAACGCGCCCTCTACTCGCTGCAGGAACGCGTGGCCCGCATCCGCAAGCTCTACCGCGACGAACCGCGCATTCAGGTGGAGAGCTACACGGGCCTGACCATTGACTTCGCCCGCTCCGTAGGTGCCGCCTACATCCTGCGCGGCCTGCGCTCGGTCAAGGACTTTGAATACGAGCGCGACATTGCGGCCATGAACAAGCGGCTCTCGGGCATCGAGACCGTGCTGCTCTTTACGGAACCCGACCTGCAGAGCATCTCCTCGAGCGTGGTGCGCGAACTGGCCTCCTACGGCAAGGACATCACCGAATTCCTGCCCTGACGCCGGTGCCTCATTTTCCAATCCCACTAAACCTACACTATTGCACACATGAAACCCATCCGACACTATCTCCTTTTGCTCAGCCTCTGCTTCGCGGCTTCGGCCCTGGTGGTGAGCGCCACGCGCCCCGCCGCCCCCGACAACCGCTTCGAGGTTGACCCGCTTCAGCTGCAGAAACTGCAGATGGCCGAAGTGGCCATTGCCAACCTCTACGTGGACAGCGTGGACCACGCCAAGCTCGTGGAAGACGCCATTACGGGCATGCTCTCCAAGCTCGACCCCCACTCGTCCTACACCTCCGCCAAGGAGACCAAGAAGCTGAACGAACCGCTCGAAGGAAAATTTGAGGGCATTGGTGTGCAATTCAACATGTTGCAGGACACGCTCGTGGTGATTCAGACCGTCAAAAAAGGGCCCAGCGAAAAGGTGGGCATCCTCAGCGGCGACCGCATCGTGCGGGTGGACACCCTCAACATTGCCGGCGTCAAAATGAGCCGCGACTCCATCATGAACCTGCTGCGCGGCAAAAAGGGCACCAAGGTGCGCCTGACCATCGTGCGCCGTGGCGCCGTCAGTCCGCTGCAGTTTACCGTCACGCGCGACAAGATACCCCTCAACACGCTTGACGCGGCCTACATGATTGCCCCCAAGGTGGGCTACATCCACCTGGGCAGCTTCGGCGCCACGTCCAACGACGAGGTGACAGAGGCCATCAAAAAGCTGAAAAAGCAGGGCATGACCAAGCTCATCTTCGACCTGCAGACCAACGGCGGCGGCTATCTGGGCGCCGCCACGCAGATAGCCAGCCAGTTCCTCACCCACGGGCAGCTGGTGGTCTACACCGAAGGGCGCAGCCAGCGCCCGGAGCGCTTTACGGCGGAGGCAGGCGGACAGTTTACGAGCGGCCCGCTGGCCATCCTGACCAATGAATACACGGCCTCGGCCGCCGAAATCGTGTCGGGTGCCATTCAGGACCACGACCGCGGCATCATCATCGGCCGCCGCACCTTTGGCAAGGGACTCGTGCAGCGCCCGCTGGCCCTGCCCGACGGCTCCATGATTCGCCTGACCACGGCCCACTACTACACGCCCTCGGGCCGCTGCATCCAGAAACCTTACGTAAAGGGCGACCGAAAGGACTATGACATGGACGTGGTCAACCGCCTGAACCACGGCGAGCTGACCTGCCTGGACAGCATCCACCTCGACTCCACCAAGGTGTACAAAACCGACCTGGGCCGCACCGTGTACGGCGGCGGAGGCATCATGCCCGACCTCTTCGTGCCGGCCGACACCTCACGCTACACGGCCTTCTACACGGCCCTCTCGCGCCAGAACATCCTGCGCGAGCAGTCGCTGTCCTACATCGACAAGCACCGCCGTCAGCTGCGCAAGGAGTACACCACGTTTGCCGACTTCGAAAAGCACTTTGAAGTGCCGCAGGCGCTGGTGGATTCGGTACTCTCGGCCGGAGCCAAAAAGAACATCAAGCCCAAGGACGACGCCGAGCTGCAGAAAGCCCTGCCCGACCTGCGCTTTACGCTCAAATCGCTCTTCATTGTAGACTTATGGGACACTTCCGAATACTTCCAGTTCTACAACCAGCGCGACGCCACCGTCAAGCGCGCCCTGGAGTGGATCAGCCGCCAGCCGGACTAAACCAGCTGCCCCATCGACACTAAAAACTTAAGAAAGGCAGAAAAATCTCAGAAAATAAAGTCAGACTATTAGCATGCCCCCAAAAGTCTTTACTTAACTTTTTGGTGGCATGCTGATGCTTAATACTTTCCTCAAATCTTAAACAAAACGCCTCTCCCAACCGCAAAAAACTTTTAGAAACAGAAAAGTTTTTTATCATTTATTCAGGCAAATTCCGTTAAAAAGAAAAAGAAAAACAGAATATTGAATTTTAGAACATTTAATCCGATTTTTCTGACACTAATATATCAGAAACTTTCTGTTTTTTCGCGACTGAGAAGAAAAATAGACCATGAATAGACAATTTATAGAAGGAAATTTGAACAATTCTGCAGAATGGGAAGAATTAGCGACCTATCATGACGACCGTATAGCTCTGATACATGAAATGGGAGATATCAGTCAAATGCCTATTCGCATGAAAGTATATGCTTCCATCGTATGTCTGCAAGGCTCAGCCACGGTAGACATTAATAAACAGCAATACGAACTTCACCCCAACGACATGCTCATCTGCCACCCGGACGTTATGCTACAGCATAGCACAGTAAGTAACGACTTCAAATTCAAAGGCATTATCATGTCGCCCGACTATATGAAACAACTATCAGTCATTACTGCAGGAAACTGGGATATTAGATTTTTCCTGGAGCGACGTCCCGTACTGCCACTCACTACAGAAGAAACCAAACTCTTCTGCCAATACTATGAGCTACTCACCAGCAAGCTCACAGGTAAGCCATGCCACCACCAGCGCCAACTAGTAAATGCTCTGCTACTTGCCTTTATGTACGAATTTCACGACTCACTCGAACGCTTCGTACGCCTGGACCCTCGCCCATTTAGCGCCACAGAAAAACTATTTAAAGAATTCATGGACGTACTCATGTCAGCCTATCCCAAACCAAGGTCTGTCAACTATTACGCAAGCCAACTTTGCGTTACGCCCAAATACCTCTCAGCAGTATGCAAAAAAATAAGTCAGCGTACCGCATCGGAAATGATTAACCAGTACGTAGTCAAAGACATCGCATACCTGCTCCACGACCCCACTATCAGTATCAAAGAAGTTTCTAACGAAATGGATTTTCCCAACCTTTCGTTCTTCGGTAAATACGTCAAAAAACATTTGGGCTGCTCACCTAAGCACTATCGTGAAAGAATTGTAGAAAAACGCTCCACCGAAGGCATTCTACAATCCGACATGACCATCAATCTCAACGCATGAGACAATCACGCTCTCTTCCAAAATAAAGAACGGCGCGAGGAATGGTTCACTAGGAATTAATTATCTTTGCTCATTATGGCATCCGACACCTGCCAAATGTTCATGCATTTTACCTACAACTCCGCCACGCCATGAAACAGAACAACCTGCTGAGCGAACAGCTGACCTACACCGGCCATACCCATACCCCTACCCACCTGCACCTGTGCAGCTACCGCTGCGACGACGTACAGACGGCTTCCTGCCGCAACCTGCAGGAGCTGCTGCCCCTGCTGCGCGACGACGCCATCAGCTGGATACAGATTCACGGCCTGCAGGATGCCGAAACGGTACGGCAGATTTGCGAGCACTTCCGCATTGACTTCCTCACCACGCAGGACATCCTCAACGCCGACCACCAGACCAAAATTGAGGTCCACGACGACTACAACGTCGTCATCATCAAGCAGCTCACGCCCGACGGCACCGACGGCGAGTTGCACCCGCAGCAGCTCTGCATCGTGCAGGGCGAGAACTACGTACTGACCTTTTCGGAAACGGACACTACCTTTTTCGAGGACGTGCGCACCGCCCTGGAGCGCAACGTGCTGAAGATACGCGGCCGGCAGTCGGACTACCTGCTCAGCGTACTGCTCAACAGCGTCATGGCAGAATTCATGTCCATCATCGCGCAGATGGAGGACGAGCTGGAGGACATGGAGGAGCAGTTCCTCTCGTCCGACAGCGACAGCCTGCCCGGCATCAAGGACATACAGCACCACCGCCGCGACTACCGCCTCATCAAAAAGAGCATTTTCCCGCTCAAGGAGCAAATCAGTCGCCTGCTGCACGACGCCGACAGCCGCCTGCTGCACAAGGCCAACCGCCCCTTTTTCAGCGACGTCAACGACCATCTCCAGTTCATCCTGCAAACCCTTGAGGGCTGCCGCGACCTGCTTTCGGGGCTCATCGACCTGTATCTGTCCAACAACGACCAGCGCATGAACGGCATCATGAAGCAGCTCACCATCGTGTCCACCGTATTCATACCGCTGACCTTCATGGCCGGCATCTGGGGCATGAACTTCGAGTGGATGCCCGAACTGAGCTGGAAATACGGCTACCTCATGGCCTGGGGTCTGATGGCCGTGGTGGGTGCCGCGGTCTACATTTACCTGAAATACAAAAAATGGAACTGAGCGTGCGGGGCCCCTGCATCCGGCCGCCGCACAAGAAATTTTTACGGATAACAAAAAAAACGTTTTCAGCCCGCGAATGCACACCGAAAGGTGTCAGTGCATTCACGGGCTGAAAACGTCTGAGCGCGCCCCGCAGGCGCCTCTTTGAGGACGGAACGCATCAATACCACTCGCCGCCGTCATCCTCCTCGGTCTCGGTCTGGCCGGCGCCAGTATCCTGCCCGTCGTCCGTCTGCGACTGTCCCGACGGGTCGGCCGGCGTTTCCTCCTCATACTGCGGCTCCACCGGAGCAGCCTGCTGGTCGAGGCGCAGGTTCTCCTCCACGGGCAGCGGCGCAAAGTGCTCGTCGTAGAAGCGGCGATAGTCGTCGAAACTGTAGGCCGTACCCAGCAGCGGCAGGTTTTCGGCCGAAATCAGTACCACCCGGCCCTTGCGCACGTGAGCCGCCAGAGCGGCGTCGGTCATCACCTTCTGTGCGTAGGCATGGGCCTCGTCGTAATTGTTGAAACCGCTGATTTGCAACTCACGCAGCGGTCCGTCATCCACCACCTGGAGGTCAAAGTTTCGCACGTAGAAGCCGCTGAAATTAAAGCGGGCCAAATCGTAGAGCACCTGGTCGGTATTGACCGAATCGCGCACAAAGGCCAGCACGTAGACAAACGGCGTATTGCGCTCGGCCGACAGTTTCCGCCCGCGGTTGAGCGAATCGGCAGCCTCGCTGGCCTCGGCCGTACGGCGGTCCCAGATGGAGCCCAGATTAAACGTGCCCGACCCGATGGTGCGACCGCTGCGCAGACCATTGACAATCATACCGGCCATCTCGCTTACGTCGCTCTCGGGATACGTCTTCACCAGATTTTCCAGCTCGCTGACCAGACTGTCGCGCTCACCGGTAAGCAGGCGCGTCAGGGCATGCAGGAAAATGAATTTGGGCCGGTTGATGCCGTCAGCAAACTGGCGGGTCGAGAGCTCGTAGCCCTGAGCCACGCCCTGGGTGTCGCCGCGGCGGTAGGCCTCGTAGGTCGACTGATAGAGCGAATCCTCCATGCTCACGCCGTAGCGGGCCAGATAGAGGTAGTTGGGGTCGTTCACCTTGCGCGAGAGCACACTGCCGGCATACTTTTCACGGAGCAGGCGCTTCATCTCGTCGGCCTCGGCCTGCCGGCCCCAGCGCATGTAGAGCAGGAAGCGCTGATAGAGCAGCTCGTCCATCGGCTCAAAGTCGGGGAAGTCCTTGTACAGGCGGGCCAGCGTCTCGTCAGCCAGGGCAAAGTCCTGCAGCTTGTCCTTCTCAATCAGGCCGGCCTGGTAGAGCGAGGTTTTCAGTATGTCGTAGGCCGCAGCCTTCTGCTCCGGCGTAAAGGGGATGTCCTTCAGATAATACGCCCGCTCGTGGGGGTCGTTCTGCGCCGAGTCGGGCACCTCGGCCACCTCTGTACCGGCCAGACTGTCGGCCGCGGCCTGAGCTGCCTGCAGCGAGTCCTCCATGGCGTAATCCACCTCGCCGCCTCCGCCCTCCAGGGCCAGCACGGTGCGGTTGGAGCGCCGCCAGTTGTCCTCGAGCTTGCGCTTGCCCCACTGGCGCTGGAAGAGCTGCTTGCCCTGCGCCACCAGCGTGGGGTTGTAGAAATACCACTCCTTGCTGTTCGACGTATTGGTGGTAGGCAAGTTGGTAGTGGGGCGGTTGGCACCTTGCTGCTGCGCAATGGCGTCGACCAGGGAGTCACGCTTGGCCTTGCGGGCCTCTTCCTCCTTCCGTTTCAACTCGGCAATGACGCGGTCAATGGCGGCGTTGCGCTCGACCTCGGGCATGTCGGCCAGTGCCAGCAGGCTGTCCTGCAGATGAATGGCCGTGGTGTGCGGCACCAGCTCGTCGAGCACCTTGGAGCGCAACTCCGCTTCGGCATATTCCTCACGTTTGCGGTCAATCAGTCCCACGGCCTCACGATAGCAGCCCTGGGCCTTTTCGTAGTCCTTGCGGTCCCAGTAGAGCTGACCCAGACGCAGCACGAGGTAGCCCTTTTCAATGCCACTGCGCTTGGCCTTGGCCCGGCCCTGCTCGTAGGCCGAAATAGCCTGCGCCGTATCGCGCTGGCTCAGGTAAATATTGCCCATGGCGTAGTAAACCTGGTCGAGGTATTCCGCATTATTCTGCGAGCGGCTCATGCGCTTGAGGCGCTTAATCATGCCGCGCGCCGAGCGGTTGTCGGCCAGCACCTCCGTCTGGCGGATGCGGGCGTTGAAGCTCATCAGGTAAGGCGGGTGCTGCCGCAGACACTTGCCATAAGCCTTGTAGGCATCGGCCTTGCGCCCCAAGTGCTCATTGACCTGCCCCAGCAGGAAACAGAGGCGGGCCTTCTGGCGCTTGCGGCGCTCCTGCCGCACGGCACGCTGCAGGTAGGGCAAGGCCTCGGCAAAACGCTCCTGCGCCAGGAGCAGGCTGGCCATGGTCTGACTGTTTTCGCGCTGCAGGCGGCTATCGATGGAATCGCGCTGAAAGCGCTGCAGCACGTCCTCGGCGTCGTAAAACCATCCCTCCTCAGTATAGCAGCGGGCCAGCCACGTACGAGCTTCCTGCGCCACCAAAGGCTCGGCGGCGTACAGGCGGGTGATGTACGAGAAAGTGGCGGCGGCTTCCTCAAAGCTGCCTTTCTGGAACTGGGCCTTGCCAATCAGGAGCCAGGCGTTTTTCAGAAACGGGTTGAATTCGGTGCGGTTGCGGTAGGCACGCTCCTTGGGCGTAAGGCGCTTATTGTTATTGCGTGCCGGCTTGCGCTTGATGGAGTGCAGCTGAATGGCCTTCTGACACTTGGTGACGGCGGTTTCGTAATTCGACTTGCCGATGGAAGCCGCCTTTTCGTTGCCCGCCATAAAAAAGGGCAACAGCTGGGTGTAGTCATCCTCAATGCCTTCTTCCTTGGCGCGGTTGCCCTCAATGTAGGCCTGCTCGCCATTGTAATAGGTGTTGAAACGGGCATTAAAGGCGTGCCAGAAGCGCGAGCCGGGCGTATTCTTCTTGGTTGAGCAGCCCGTCAACACTACGGCCACCAACACAAAACACCCTATGACACTCCATTTCCGGCTCACTCTTCCCATGAATGCGTTACTTACTGATAACGAAAATTTTGGATTTTATTGCTTTGCAGAAAAAATAAATCACGATGGCGCACAGAATGATGCTGGCGCCGCTGGGCACGTCAAACAGGCTCGACAGGGCCAGACCCAGCACAAAGCTGACCAGTCCGAACACCATGGAGCCCCACACCATCTGCCCGAACGAACGAGCAAAAAGGGCGGCCGTCATCTGTGGCACCGAAAGCAGCGAAATGACCATCACGATGCCGGCAATGTGGAGGCAGCACACGATGGTCAGCACGGTGAGCGCCGTGAGCACGGTTTCCAGCCGGTCCACGTGAAGCCCCTGCGTACGGGCAAAGTCGGCATCGTAGGCCAGCGTGACGATGGCCTGCAGGCGCAAGCCGAACAGCAGGGCCACCAGCACGGTCAGCACGCCCAGTGCCCACAAATCCGTTCGCCCCACTGCCAGAATATTACCGAAAAGGTACGAAGGGAGGTCGGCCATGAAGCCCTCGGCCGCATAGGCGCACAGCACGCCGATGCTCATGCCCAACGTCCAGAGCATGGCAATAGCCGAATCCTCGCGCACATTGCTGCGCCGGCCCAGCCACTGAATGCCCCAACCCGAAAGCAGGGCAAACCCGGCCGCACCGAGCATGGGCGGAAAGCCCAGCAAGGCTCCCAGTCCCACGCCTCCGAGCGAGGCATGGGCTATACCGCCGCCCACGAACACCAGCCGGCGCGTGACGACATAGGTACCGATCATGCCGCACAAAACGGCAGCCAGCACACCGGCCAGCAGGGCGTGTTGAAAAAAAGTATATTGCAGCAAATGAATCATATCAGAAGAAAATCAGAGGAAACAAGCTGAAAAGCGACATCCGGGCGGAACTTACTGCCGAATCATCATGAAAATCTCGTCCTTGATGCCGTTGGGAATCTCAATGTGGCGCAGCTCCAGCGAGCGCACCCACTCCACCACCTCGCCGGGGCGCATGGTGTAGAACACTTCGCGGAACTCGTCCTCGTCGGCCGGCAGATAGGCGTCAGACGGCACACCGGCAAAGCGGTCGAGCTCCTCGTCGTCAAAATAGACGATGTCCTTGCTCAGTCCGGCCAGCAGGGCCGTTTTTTCACACACGATGTGCTGCCCGCAGCATCCCGAGTCAGCCGGTTGCTTAATGGTCGGCAGGGCCTCAATTTCGCCGCGCTCCAGTTTGCGGCTCAACACGCGGTTGCGCCACCAGCCCAGCAGGGCGGCCACCAGGCCCAGTACGAGCAATGAAATCAGCAATACCCACATAATATGTATATATAATATCTTATGATTCAGTTGGTTTCGGTGATTCGGGTCGCAGGGCACAGCACAAGTCGTCCCAAAAGCCGGGATAGGATTTGGCCACCACCTCAGGATTCAGAATGCGCAACCCGTCAAAGCGATAGGCACACGGCGCAAAGGCCATGGCCATGCGGTGGTCGTCGTAGGTCCGGATGCCGCCTTCGTAGTGCGGCAGGGTGCGCTCACCTTCCCAGCGCAGGGCGTCGTCGCCCTCCACGGTCAGTACGTAGCCCAGCTTGCCCAGCTCACAGGCCAGCGCCTCCAGACGGTCGGTCTCCTTGATGCGCAGGCTGTGGAGCCCGCCCATACGGAAGGGACGGTCCAGCATGGCGGCCGTCACCACCAGTGTCTGCGCCAGGTCGGGCTGCTGCTCAAGGTTCAGTTCGAGCCGTTCGGTCGTGGCCGGACACTTGGTCAGCACGGCACCTTCCGGCGTAAACTCGGTGTGCACGCCCAACTGCTCAAACCATACGGCTACGGCCGAATCGCCCTGCACGCTTTCTGCCGACAGCCTCGGCAATACAATCCGTGCCTCGGCATCGGGTGAGAGCGCCACCATTTCATACCAATAGGAAGCGCCGCTCCAGTCGGGTTCCACGTCAAACGCCTCCGGCGCCACGTAGGGTTTCGGCGCCACCCGCAAGGTGTGTCCGTCGGCCTCCCAGTCGGCCTCAGCCCCAAAGCGCTGCATCAGGCGCAGCGTCATGTCGATGTACGGGCGCGAAGCCACCGTGCCGTCCAGATGCAGCCGCAAGCCGCGCTCCAGCATCGGCCCAATCATAAGCATGGCCGAAATATACTGCGAGCTGACCTGCGCCGGCATCGTCAGCTCACCGCCCACGGGGCGCTGCCCGTAGATGCGCAACGGAGGATAGCCCTCCACACCCTCATATTCAATATGCGCCCGAATGGCCCGCAGCGCGTCCACCAGAATCTGTATGGGCCGCTGCTTCATGCGTGCCGAACCCGTCAGCACATGGCTGCCACCGGGGCGCAGCGTCAGCACAGCCGTCATGAAGCGCATGGCCGTACCGGCAGCCCCGATGTCACTCACTTCTCCCTCGTCCGTCAAAGCCCGCTGCAGCGCTGCCGCATCGTCACATACGGCCATGTGGGTCAGCCGGCAGGTATTGCCCGACAGGGCCGACAGTACGCCGACCCGGTTGGTGATGCTCTTGGAGCCGTTCAGTCGGATACAGGTCCTCAACAAAGGTCCGAAATGAAGTTCCTGAAACGTAGTTTGGGACATAAAAAAACTTTTTTAAGGGTTTACCCCACAAAAATACTCAAATTATTTGGATAGTTCAAAAAAATAATCTACTTTTGCACTCGCAATTCGGGGTGTAGCTCAGCCCGGTTAGAGTACGCGTCTGGGGGGCGTGTGGTCGCTGGTTCGAATCCAGTCACCCCGACTGGTGAAAATGAAGGAGTTAAGCGGTTGGCTTAGCTCCTTTTTGCTTTCTTTCACTGACGGATTACTGACGTTGGGATTGGAGAATAAATGCTATCAAACATAAAATAGCGAAGAAAATAATTTGTTTTGGTTTGTTCCTGCTTTCATCTGTTTACTCGAATGAACGGCAATCTTCCCTTTGCTATGTTTTATTTTTATGCTTGTTTATTCAATAACAATGTAACCGTTGCTTCTTTACAATCGCTATCTTCTGTTATAATGCCAAATTGAATGTCTTCATAATTCAGCCACGAGCGGACATTACGTTTAAAATCTTCCAGTGCCTTGTTGCTTAACGGGTATTGAGCAGAAACACGAATGCAAACGACGGCATCATTGTATCGGCTTAGATCAAGTTGCTGATATTGGGTCATAGAAACTGCAATATAGGCTAATCGGTTCTCTTGTCCGTTGGCAATGGAATGATAATCATATCGTGTACCGTATTCCACTTGCAATAGATAGGCTAAGTCCTTATACGTGAAACTGCTTCCGGACACAGTAAGTTCTTGTATGATGGACTTCCTTCGTTCCATTTTGCTTTGTATGGTACCATGGCTTTTCCAAAAATTTTCAATTATTTCCGCCGGAGAAAAACCATAAAAGGTGATGTCGTATATACAATGTGCGGCAATTTCCTCTTTACTTAGAGTAGCATTATTGGATAAAACAAGTTCTTTAGCCAATTCATTTTCCCAAGAATCCACATCTAAAGACTGCACGCTTACCCAATCCTCTTCTTGCTCTATCCAAGCTTTCCCGACAAACTCTGGATTAGGCTGCATATCCCGTAGAATATCATATGCTTCCCGAAAGGCATAGATATTGTCAAGATGCCCAACTATTATTTCTTTCAAATAAGGGAGTAAGTCGTCAAATTCCACTTCCATGATTAATTCTTTCACCATCATGATTGCTCTGTTTTAAAGATTCTGATTGCAAAATAAAGTTCAAGATATGCCATATTAGTACATACACCTTAAAAATTAATGAGAATATAGCAAAGTATAAGTATAAATTCTTTCATCTTGTGCTTCGATGTTGCATATCTTCAACTTAATTTTGCGACAAAGATATTTTTTGTAGATATTTTTCATTGAAAATGAAAACATTCTTGAGAAGAATGTCTATATTCGCATTAATTCACTGGCTAAAAAGAATCATGAAAGAAGAATCGGATATAATATTTAATTTTCCTTCGCGTAATTCAGAATATTCCTCCATTATAGTGGGCATTGGAGGAGGAGCAAGCCGTATAGTAGACCAAATGCGAAAACGCTGCTTCCTTGATGTGGGACTTGTGGGACTGTATGCGTTTGGCATGAATCGGAAAGAAATGAACGAATTGTCCTTGTATAACAAATACCTGATTGGACAGGAAGGATTGGGCAGTGGAAAAAATCGTTTTCTTGCGGAGTATGAATGTAATAATTCACTTCCTGTGATAGAGAACATTTTGAAGAACAAACTAATAACAGTGTTTGTGGTATGTCTCGGAGGAGGAACAGGAGAAGGGTGCATAAGGTCGTTTCTTGGGAAAGCAAAAGAGATGCAATCCAGAGCAATCATCTTAGTGGCAACAATTCCCCATTCATCTGAGGGAAAAGAAAAGCGAAAGAATGCCTTAGGATTATTAAAGGCACTGGAACCAATGGTAGATGGTCTTCATATAGTAGATTACGATGACTTTCAATGTAATACGTTTACGGAATTGTTCCAAAAAGCAGATAGGAAAATTATCCAATTTACGGATGCATTTGTGGGAATGGTACTTCGTTATTGTCTGATAAGCTTCGACTTTAATGACTTGAGAGCCTTCTTGGAATATCCGACTCCTTCTAAAAACATAAACTTTTTTACGCTTACTGGTAGTGTGGATTTCTTGAGAAGCGAATTGTTAGAAGAGTGGTGCAAAAAACTTCCAGCGAAATATTCATCTGTAGATGATGTGGCAATGATTATATTTGCAATCGAGTTTACTGATCGGTTAGATGATTCAGAGGAGGCAACTGAGCTTATGAATGTGATAAATGATTTTATGCAACAAATTTCTGCCGGTACCATGGTTAAATGGGGCATATATAGAGATGAAACTATTCCATCACATCAATATCGGATAAATATATTCACAAAATGCAGAAGGCAATAAGTTTAAATAAACTACTAACCTTATAGTTAAATTTACAACAAATGGAAACATTATCAGCACAATTAACAGAGCTTTACGAAAGAAAGTGGAACGGCTTAATGGAACAACTGGAAGCCAATGGGTTACGAGACAAACTGCAATGTCCGTTCTTGATTTCTTTGTATCGTTCTGGGCAAGAAAAGGAAGAACGAGAAAAAGCACAAGAAGCAGATATTAATTGGTATGCAAAGAAAGCAGATGCTGAGCATGAAGAGTGGTATACCAAAGCAGACATAAAAATTATGTTCTTTGGGAGGGAACCCAATTGGTGGGTGAGATATGATGAAAAAGGTGAAGACCCAGCCGATGTAGGCAAGGTTATGGCTACATATGAAGATTATCTCGATGATAATTATAATGCTGTAGATGCACATTTTTATAAAGAGAAAATAGACCATAGAAATAGATTCCTCCTTTTTGGCGTTAATGGAATAATGTCAGGTATTAGGGAGTTATTAAAGGATTTCCCCGACAAACGAGTTTCATTAATATGGAATGAGATTTCCAAACTATCTAAACGAAAAGGAGAAGGAGGGGAAGCTGTCAATGCGTTTGAGCATAGCATTGAAAAGAAATGTTTTCATGTTATTCCGAAAGAAATTGAAATATTGAGACCCGACATTGTCATCTTCCTTACCGGACCCAAAGAGACAAAGTATTGTGGCTATATCAAAGAGAACTTTAATATCATAGGTGAGCCAGTTGCTATTTCTGATCTATCCACAAATGATGTGGAAAAATTACAAATTGAAGGTGTCAAATTGGCGTATTTGACCCATCATCCAGGATATATGCCCAAAGAGGAGAAAGCCAATGATTTTCATTGGAAACTTTACGATGCCATCCTTGCTGACATCAAAGAAAACATCGACCAACTATTGAAGAAAGAATAACTTGTGAACTACTTTGGCATAACTTGACCTCATCTTTGCATTGAAATGGATGGAAAGATGAGGTTTTGTTTTTCCTATGTGTAATTTAAAACCGGAAGAATATGGAAAAGAAAAGCAATGTGGTGAGCAAACGTTTGCGAAAGCAACTGGATGAATTGGAGCGGAGCAAACGATATGATGAAGCTGCCCAACTGTTGGAACCTATTGCCCGGCGAGGCAATGCTGATGCACAATACGAGATGGGAGAACTGCTTTACCATAAAATGGTACATGAAGCGGAAGCAGTAGTCAGAAATTACTCCAACTTTGAGAAAGCAATATTTTGGTCAGACTTGTCAAGGAAACCAGAATTATGTAAAGCTGATTTCTCTGATTTCAGCAAAATGATTGATTGGTACGAAAAAGCTGTCGAGCAAAAACATGCTAAGGCGATGGTAGAACTTGCCGAATGGTATACTCCGATAGTTAGCCGTTCGTCCGTCAAACACGTAATCAAGCAGTCGTCGTTCTTTACCCTAAAATGTGACTTCAATCATGCATTGTCCTTATATATAGAAGCATTAGAAAGCGGCGGAGATGATTCTTTTTTTGATGTTTGTGTTATAGAAAATCTACTCCATTCGCCTCATGTACCCCAAAAGGTGAAAGATAAAGTTGTGGACATACTTCAAGCAAGGGTAAAGAAGGGTTGTTGTCATGCTGCTGACCATTTGTTCCGCATTTGGGAAAGCAAATACCGAAGCCCACAAAGGAAGCCATATTATGACTTGCAGATAGACGAGCATGAATTGTTGCATACCGATTGGTTCCGGTTGTTGTTAGATCACGAGGCAGAATGTGAAAAGAAAAACGAGTATTCCGCGGGGGATGCACTTCGTTTACTGTCTGATTTGGCTAAGAATGGCAACCAAGAAGCATTGGATATGTTGACGAGTATCGGGATGAAAACGGGAGGCTCGTCTGCTTGTTGGGCTGGAGATGTCTATTATGAACGTAAGGAATACAAAAAAGCCTTGGAATGCTATTTGGCAGGAGAATATGTGTACAAACTGGGTGGAATGTATGAACGAGGCGAAGGCACCACACCCGATATGGAAAAAGCATTTTATTATTATAAGCAGGCAAATGACAATTATAACATAGGGCGAATGTATGAGCAGGGCCTTGGCACGAAGAAGGATTTGCGTAAAGCGTTTGAATGTTATCACAAAATTGTTGATAGAGAGATTTATGAGCATGATTCAGAGGAAGAGAAAAACGAAATTCTGTCTGCTCGCAGTTCATTCCGTCGCTTAAAAAAGATATTGTTCGAGCAAAAGGATGAGATAAGAATGACGGTTGCTACCCAAGGGCAGAAATCCGTTTGCGGATTCTTGTTCACCAGTTATGGCGATTGCCAATTTACGATAGATTGGGGTGACGGACAAGTGGAAGAGATAAACAATGAGAAAGGGGAAGAAATCCATGCGGAACATACGTATGTGAAAAAAGGAGAATGGCATATCTGCTTGAAAAGTGATGAAACTCATACCCTCACCTCTTTCCATTACACTTGCGAAGCGTGTACACTGAAAGCATTGGATGTAACGCAATGTCCGATACTTATCGACTTGTATTGTGTCAATCAAGGATTGAAACGTTTGAATGTTTCCCTGAATCCAAGGTTGAAGCGTTTGGTTTGCCGTGGGAATAAACTATG
>ENA-UONW01001214-UONW01001214.1-human-gut-metagenome-genome-assembly--contig:-CS52-NODE-1214-length-32761-cov-12.283771_pt1 | contig 32761 bp, 42 predicted proteins | sample MGYA00242463_ERZ724010 | MGnify/ENA metagenome assembly ERZ724010 | reverse complement strand
TCGCATTTCCAAGCTGGTAGATTTCATATACTATTTCTTCCTTTGAGAGCGGGCCGATTTTTTTGATCTCGTTGATTTTTGTCATTGTTTTTAACTCCTTTTCTTTGGAGCTTTTAGCTCCCTCATTACGTTTACAATTCTACCATGAAATTCATGGTTTGTCAAGCGCTTTTTCATAAAATTCTAAAAAAATCTCAATTTTTTTAAGAACTTAACAAATTATCAAGAAACCAAATTTAAAAACAAAAAAAGAGGTCGATGCCGAAGCACCGACCTCAAATTTTTACCACAAACTTACGCCGAGAATATTAAGCAGATACTCAAGCGGGATAAGGAGATAGAGCGCTCCTGCCGCTAAAATAAAATGTATCATTTCACGCCTCCTTGAGATATGTCATGCACACCCAGCCCGAAGGGCACTTGCCCCACCATTTACCGTTGGCTGCTTGCTTAACCTCTTTGATAGTGAGTTTAACACCTGCTGGCAGGCAGTCGGGGCAGCTCTTGTCAAGCCGTCTGACCTGCATTTTGGCGTTGGCGGTAAACTGGGAGTAATATACACGGTTATAGTTTATCCCTGCGCCTTGGCGGACGTTGACCGCCTCTCGCACAACGTAATTGCCGGGAACAGGCTTACCCGCATGAGCCGCACCCGGGAGCGACTTAGCGCCCGTGAGGAACGGCTTGGGGTCAACGTAGGTGCCGTTTATGCAGATGTCAAAATGGAGGTGATATCCGCTCGTATTGCCCGTCAACCCTATGTAACCTATTACTTGTCCCGCTTTGACCTGGTCGCCGTTATCGACCGTTACAGAGCCTTTACGCAAGTGTTGGAAGCGTAGCACAACACCGTTGCCGCAGTCGAGTTTGACGTAATTGCCCATGCCGTCAAGACCGGTATTTGTGGTCTGCCCCGAGAAATTGTTTCGGCGGGCTATAACACGGCCTGCGAACGGACAGAGGACATAATCGGTGTGGTCGGCGGTGTTGCTTTGCACATCTATGCCCTTGTGCCAGTCGCTTACTCTGTGACCTGCGGAGTTGATGTATGTACGACGCCCGAAGTCGGAGTTAACATAGTGATATTTGCGCTTGAGCAGGGAGTATTTACATTTTAGTATTCCGTATGCCGCCATCATCATCACCCCTTACTATTGCGGCGATATTTGCGTTATTGAGCATAGATTTCATGCTTTCAAGGGCTGCGTCGACGAGCTTTGCAAAGACCGCAAACGGTATCACGGCTTGCAGCTTGGGGAATTTGCCGACAAAAATATCATAGACATATGCGAGCTTCAGCTTGCCGGTTTTCTCGCCGAACTGTGCTTCTGCTTGCGTGACTGCCCAAAGCAACCAGCTCTTGACCTTGTCAATACCAAAAACCTTATAGGCTGCGATCAGCTCCGCGACGACTGCCACCACGAAGATGGCGATAAAAATCTTCTGTTCCATTTGATTTAACCTCCGTAATCGTTATAGTCATAACTATTGATATCTGAGTCCACCTTATAATCGCTTCTTTCGGGCGTTATACCGTCCTTTTTCATGTCCTCGATTTTGGACTTTACCGCCGCTCTCTTGACAACGGTATCGGCAATCTTGATAAACGATGTTGCCGCCAGCTCGGTGCCGAAAACGATGAAAAAGTACTGTATGAGCGTATCAGGTACAACCACGCCACACACGCTCAATGCAATGATAACGACCGTAAAGAGCAAACATGCAATAAGGGCGAGCACGACCGTGCGCTTTAAGAATTTCAAGCTGCCCCGCCCCCTTTGTGAAATGCCTCCAAATCTTTTATGCGGTGATTAACGACTTTGAGCTGCTCCTCGACGACCGGCACCCGCTGGGCAAAATTGTTGTGCTGTCTGACCTCGCGGGTCAGCTCGTCAATCTTGGTATCGGTCACGGCCTGAGCTATCTCAAGGCGCTGCTGCATATCACGCTTACTGCGGCTGTTACTTATGACAACGCCCGTCAAGGTGATGAGGCTTGTCAGGATACTTACCGCACCCGTTATCATGGCTACGGTGATTTCTGTATTCACGCCGCTGCCACCTCCTCAAAATACTGCCCGATGAGCTGTGAGGGGAGATAATAAAGCATTATCTCCATGCCGTCAGGCGTACCGGCTCTCTTGCAAAGGTATAACTTGCCGCCCTCTCGATAATAAAGCCCCGTGACATAGGTCATTCCTATAACCGCCGTAATGGGGTTATCCACCGTGCCCGTCTCGGTCGGCGGGGCAAGCGGCTCCCAGCTTGTGATGGCTAATGATGGCCGCCACTCAGCATTGGCCTCAATGTCCTGCTTGGCCTTGTAAATCACGCCGCCATCCGTCACCCTCTCTCCCGCCTTATAGGCTCTGCCGCTCCACCGCTCAAACAGCTCTGCCGAGGTCAGAGCCTCGGAATCCGTCAGTTTGGCCGCTGCCCGCTCGATCTTGGCTCGATAGGCATACGCCTCAGCCTTGGTCATCGCTGCCGCCTCCTCCCGTGATGATTTTAAGGGCTTCCTCGGCGGGGATCTCGTTGCCGCTGTCGACCTCCATGTATGTGTGTGAGCTGTTTTCAGGGTCGATTGCCTCGTCGTAAAGATAGCCCGTTGTATCCTGTTGGAGCTGCTTGCCGCAGTCAGATCGGTATCGATAAAGCTCTACCCCATCGACGCGGACTTTATAAAGATTTTTGATGATCATCGCTGTCCTCCTTAATATGCCGGGAGCTCTTTGAGCGGTTTTATCTGCTCCGCAAACGCGCTCCAATTGGTCGCTGCTTTGTACGTCTCAACTAAAGAGTCGGAGACGTATATATATCCATAGCCATTAGCGATCGGCGTGTTGTTAAACGCCGTCGTTATGAGCTTTGGTGGCGCATCGCTGTTGCGGATTATTAGCGCAGTTAATTGCTCGCAGCCCTCAAATGCATTACTTAGGATCCCTCTGTTTTTGTCTATCTCTGTAAAATCGGCCCTGACTAAATTAGAGCACCCTCTAAATGCGGACCCTGTTATCCCGCTCTCGATTGCAGCTTTTGCAACAAATCTGCTGAGTTTTTTACAGTTGTAAAATGCAGACGTCCCAACAGACGTCACCGCTGGCATACTTAAACTGCTTAAGTTTGTGCAACCATAAAAAGCTCTTTGCCCGACTGTTGTGACTTTTTGCAGGCTTACCCAAGCCAGTCTTTCTTGCCCTTCGAAAATCCTCATCGGCAGCTGGGTGACCTTGTCATTTTGATAGCTTATCAAAACACCCCTCAAAAGATGATCAAGCTCATCTTCTGGCAGTGCATGGATTCTCGTCGCGAAATCCTTAAATTCTATGTCACCGTCTCGCGCTCCCTTAATTCTGATTGCCTTTGCTATCGTCGTTAACTCTTCGCCGAGCTTTTGACCGTCGACAAGAGTATCATAGCCCATCAGTAAGCACCTCCGTCCCATTTGGCGAGGCTGTCAATGACCTCGTCGACGATAGCCTTGCCGCCGTAGGTCAGCCGCCCTTTATTGTCCTCGGCGAGCTTGTCAAGGAGCGCTTTGTTGTTGTGCTTATGCCGTAATTTGGTGTTTTCGGTCACTTCGTCCTCGACCTCTTTAAGCCGCTTTTCGTGGTCAGCAACCACGCCATACGGTGTGCCTTCGGTCGGCAGGATATTGAGCGAGTCAGACACGACAAAGGTCTTTTCAAAGGGCTTAAAGACCGCTCCCGTTGTAGCATCTACCGCTACGATGCCAATCACCATTAACCCCTCAAGCATCAGATGACTCCCGAGCGGATACTCTATGACCTCTGCATAAGGGATTGATTTTGAAACAAACTTCGAGCCGTCGGCAAGCCCAAACTCTAAGAGGATATTACAGTTAAGGAACCGCTCCGGCACGATGATTTTAAGGGCTTCGGCAAGGTTCTCGCCCTTCCTGCCGATGGAGTACGAGGGGCAGACATCGTCTGCCCCTCTTGTTAAATCAATGACGATATAGTGATACATCATCAGTTGCCTCCTTCGAGTGCATCGAGGCGAGAAAGGATATACTCAAACAAATTCTGCCCAAACACACCGCTCACGGAGCTTATATATCCGTCGCTCGTCGCCGTACCTCTGTCAGCCTTGATGATAAAGTTAAACGCATTACCATTAGCGACCGTGGTGTTGGTAAACACCACGAACTCACTGCCATCGAGCTTATCTGCATCTACCGTCTGCCAAACAGGGGACGTATCGTTGGCGTTGTTAGTCACCTGTACGGTGATAGTAGCGCCAGTCGGGACATATCTCTTGATGTTTATCAAAAACTTGCTTACGACTTCGGCGGACTCGACCACTATAGGCTCTGCAAGCGTGATATATGCGCCGCTTACATCCTTGTCAAAAAAGATGGTCTCTTGAATGGTATCGCCCTTGGTATTGCTGACGCTGATCTCGATATAATGACTGCCGTTTGAAAGCCCCTGCCATACGGCTTTGCTTATCGTGACACTATGACTTCCTTTTGAGGCGTTGCCATTTGTCATGAGCGACAAAGCACTGTTGCAGTTGACCGCTATCGCATAGGTCTCATCATCGGCAGAGTCAGTGATGGTAAACTTGAGCGTCTTGCCGGTCTCGGTATCGTTGATACCGGCCTCATAACTGCCGCCATCCTCGATATCTGAATCTGCGTCAACCTCAATGCCCATGGTTATCCTCTGGCTGAGTGAAACCGCTGCCTCTTTATACTCGGTAGAGACAGCACCCATAGAATCGTAGGCGTGTACCTTATATTTGACAGTAGACCACTGCCCGGCCGTCTCACGGTATACATTAGCGGCTGTAGTGCTCACAAGCACATATGCACCGTTATCAACGCTGCGGTACACTTTATAACCTACAAGATTACCGTCGCTGTCCGAGGCGTTACCCCATGTCACCGCTATGCTCTCGCCCTTGTATACACCGTTGACAGCAATATATGACGGAGCTGTGGGTGCCACATTGTTAACGACCGTTATATCGGCTATCTGTGCCCAGTCGGAGACGTTATCGTAGGAGTCAAACGCCTGCACCCTGTACTCCGCTTTACCAACGACCTCGTTATAAGCTATCGTCTTGCTGTACGATGTTTCGGCGGTCTCGAGGACGGTTTCCCATTCACCGCCGTCCTTACGGAGCTGCAAACGGTATTTTGGAGCGGCGGGTCCATCATCGTCAGTCGCCGCGCTCCAACTCAGATCAATGGTGCTGCCGCTGTTTACGGTCATAGTGCTGACAGTCTGTGACGGCAGTACGGGCGGTAAGTTCGGGATGATACGCCACATAGAGCCGTCGTTTATTATCGAAACCTTACCATTGATGCTCAAGACGGGGCGAATATAATAAGCTGTCTTTTGCCACGCTTTAGCATCATAGCTACCATTGGTTTCAACGGTTACTCCATAATAATTGACTAAACTACCTATATGATTGTTTTTGGTGCGCGTCCACCATCTGACATACTCGCCGTTGCTGCCACCGAGCCTGCACATCCTTTTGGACTGTGCGGCGGTCATAAAATACTGATACGCCGTGCCCTCGGTGGGTACAGTGCCGTCTCCGTCATCGTCGCCTATACAAAGCTCGGTAGCGGACGGAGCAAAGACTTTACGGTTGATGCCGTAGGTCTGGCCGTCAGACGCTCTCGTTACCGTGATAAGCTGGTTAACAAATATTCGCTGCCAGTTTGCCGTAAACCTTTTGTAAAAGGTCTCCTTGCAAAACTTATCGAGGGTACGGCCGTCATATATTCTCTCCGAGTCGGTCGTGCCGGCTGATGCAGCCTCCGCAAAAAACGCCACTTTATCAGACGGTGCATACCGCCTCATAAAGAGGTAGTTATCGTTACTGCCCTTACCTACAAGGACATAAGGTACAGACGCGCCGTTCTCGGTAAAATACACCGAGTAACCGTAGAGCAACTGCTTGCCTACGACATTTCTTAAGATATCTGCCATTGCTTAGTCACCTCCGTTAAAATTCGATTTTTGCCTCTGTGGCGTTATATACCCCCACATTGAGGACAACGCCGTCGAGCGTGTTAAAATCGCACCTAAACGGTGCGGAAGCCGAGCCGCTGAGAAGCTTTTCGAGCGCTGTTATGCGTTCATCGTTGGTTGAGACATAATTACGCAGATTTTGGTGAGCGTTAGGGTTAACATCGTGCTCCTCCACCTGCGCCTTTGACAGCTGCAAAAACTGAGGCTTGCAAGTCTGCTGAGCGTAGTTTTGCATCTCTTCGGACGTAACAAAAGCGAGCGGAGGATAAATAAGGCTGACCTCTATCTCCTTTGATATTGCGATTGAGACGGGGTATCTGCGGATATCCCGAGCGCCCTTTGATGCCGACGTAACAGGATGCGGAGTGTCCCCGAGTGTTGCATAGTAGATAAGGACATACTCTCCGCTGTCGGGATCCTCGGCATAAATGCCAAACTCCGAGAGGGCAAAGTCATAGTCGATATCAACAGGAGCTTTGTTTGTTATGGGGCACTCGCCGCTATAGTCGCTCCTGTATTCGGCGATAAAGGATATCGTCGATTGTTTAACCTCTCCTGTCTCGTCCTTTTCGGTCGTCACCGAGAGGTGCGAGTACGTGCCGTCGGCTATGGGGTTTTTGAGTGCCGTATAAGTAGCAGGGTTCTCGCCGGTCTCAACCTTGCCCGAGCCAAAAGCTACGCCGGCTATCTTGAGCTTACAAGAGCCCGCCATAGCCTTGGCGAGTATTTCCCAGCCTTTGGCTGTGATGATAAAGCCTTGTTTCATTGATTTGAGCCTCCTATAAATTCGATTTCTGCGGTAAAGAGAGAGCCGTTATCAGCAGTCCGTTGTATCGCATCCCACTCCGCTTGCGTGCCGCCGTAAACAACACGCTCGATAGAGTTACAGCCCTCAAACGCCTTGGCTGCAATACTTGTGATTGCTGCGGGCAACACGATTTCTCGGAGCTGCGTGCAGCCCGCAAAAGCTTCTTGAGGTATTTCCGCAATCACCGCATTGGGCGATATGACAGCTGTTTTGAGAGCGGTGCAACCGTTAAATGCAGATGCGCCCACGGTCGTTATAGACTGAGGCAACGACAGACTTTCGAGCGCCGTAAAATTCGCAAACGCACTCGCGGCGATCTCCGTAACCGTTGACGGGATAAAGACGGTCTTTGCGGCACCGTCCGACATATTTGACTGCCCCGAGATTTTCTCAACGAGCTTGCCGTCAAAAAATGCAGGATAAACAAGTGCCCCGTGCTTGCCGTATTCTGCCGCTTTAAGACGTATTGAGTTCTCATGGTACTCATATAGCGCCTCGTAGGGTGCGGACGCTTTTTCGACCACATTTTCGAGCAAAGCCGACGCGCTCATCTCTTGCTTATACTCATGGTCGATGACGAGATACGGCAACGTGCTTTGTATCACGCCATTAAATAATCCTCCGCCGAGATAGAGCTGAGGGTCACGGACGTCATCAACGGTGACCGCCTCGCGGTAAAGTTTAACGCCCGCCGCCTTAACGACAGGGGCGAGAAAGAATAGCCTTGCGTTTTGCTCGGGGCGCAGCTCCGGCGTTGATAAGATAATAGTCGCAGGCTCGTCCTTGTCCTCGCTGTAATATATCGGGGTGGTGCTCCAAAACATCCTCAGTGACTTGATAACATCCGAGTATGTGCAGTACGAGCTATTTAAAAATATCTTGTAGAACAGGTACTCACTGAACTCGGGATCCTCGAGCGAGTTGTCGGGGTAATAGGTCGTAAAATTATCACGGATAAAGCGTATCAGCGTATCGTCCGTTATATTACCCGACTTTGCTATATCGTTGATGCTCTCGATCTTATTTGATACGATTGTCGCCTGCTTGCGGGTCAGGTCAACGACCTCACCTATCCTATCAAGCTGTATGCCGTGTGCGCCGTTGGTAAGCGAGTCGCCTGTCTCATCGCCAAAAAGCAGTCTGAGATATGTCCGCTTTCCGAGCTGATCAAACGCCTCAAGCACATCGTCGAGCTGCTTTGCAAGGGCCTTGAGCAAGATACGGTTATTACCACACTCAGCTGTGCGAAATTGCATAGGCAGGTCAGATGTCATAAATTTGAGGTAATCTCTATCCATCAAGCGTCCTCCTTATGACCCTGTGCGATATGATATCGTGATATCATCCTTATCCGCACAACGAGCTACCTTGTTATAGCTGAGTCCTTGCACTGCGGCAACGCTCTCCCCCGTACTATCCTTGAGCTTGATTGCAAACTCATAATTGAGCACACCGGGCACTCGCCTGTAAAGCTCTGCGAGATACTGCTGCGGTACAAGGTCATCGCCGGGATTGAGAGCGTTAATGCTGTCCATGACTATCTCTTTGATGAGGTCAAAGGTGTTTGCCGCAGGCTGTTCATTTGTCGCCGCGTCTACTGTAATATTGACCTTGTAATACAGAGGCACGGGGCGGGAGAAGCGGACGGTCACCGGCTTGCCGTAATCATCCTCGACCTCTACCTCGATACCGTAGTCCTTGTTTGCTTCCGTGACGGTCAAGCCGTCACAATGGCTGGTGTTGATACCTGCCGCTTTCGTCGCAAAAATCTGTTTTGCAATTTCTTCGGGGTCGCCGCCGATGACCACCATCTCCACGCTGTGCGGTGCCCTGCAACAGCCGTTTCTATCCCACTCGTTGGTATCGTTTTCAAACCCCGAAACGCTCTCAACGCCGTTGCAGTTAGCGAGGATGGCGCTCTTTATGCTCTCAAGCATCGTCCTCGAGCGGATAAATATCTTTTCGAGGTATGACCGCCTAAATTCGGAGTCGCTTTCGCGGTCTCTGCCTTTAACATAATCCGCAAGATTGGTGATACTCTTGAGACCTGACACGGCAGATATAATCCTCGTGACGGCGTTTTTCGGCAGCATAAAATCGCCCTGCTCTGCCGTCGCAAATGAGATAAGCGAGGTAACGCTTACCGCATTGAGATTTGAGGAGATGAGCACCTTGCGAGGCACGGACTCATCAAAGGTCAGCACTATTGATTTGACCTCGTTGTCAGTCCCCTGGCGCTCGGTTTTAACAGTCACATAGCTCTCATCGTCCATTGCTTCGGCAAGCGCCTCTATCGGGTCCTGTCCGTCAAGCAGGGTTATCTCAAACTTATGACTATCCACAGACAGCGTAAACTTATCGCCTGCTCCATAGCTGCCTACAGTAGCTATTTCGGCGGCGACGCAGTCATTAAGAGAGATAAGCCCGTCAGCTGTATTAACAAGCTCAACGGCGGGGTTGGTATCAGACGCTATCCTCGTGCCGATCGGTATGACCGTGCCGTTATCGCCCGTACATAAAATCGTGTATACGGACGATGTAGGCATCGACCTTACAGAGCCGCCGAGCTGTGCCACTCTATCGAGGCTTACTCCCTCGGCGGTCGAGGGCACTTGGCTGTTATAGCACTGTTCGGCCACCTCCCATAATTCCGCTATTTTGTCCGCAAAATCGACTACAAGCACGTTCAAAAAGGACTTGGGGTTATGACGCGTATCAATGCCAAAACCCGCTGAGAGCTCCGTATGCAGCTCGTCAGTTATCTCATCAAGGCGCTTGCGGCGGAAGCCTGTCGGCGTAACGCCGTATTTATCATCAAGCATAGATTGTCACCTCCAATTCTTCTTGTTCTCCTCTGACGACCGCCGCAAATCTAATGAGCGCCTTGCGGTCGGGTCTGAGGGATATATCAAGTCTGCTGACGCTCTCCACCTCCTCAACGGAAAGGATCTCATCTCGAATGATTTGTCTTACCCTAAGATCGCTCGGGTTTTTAACGAGCACTTCCTCAAAGTAGGGCACTCCGTATTGAGGTGCAAAACGCCACTCATTGAAAAACCATCTGAGGCGGATGATGATCGCTTGCGCAACGCTATCGGTTATCTCGATGTTACCTGTCGCATTGATAACAAGATCGCCGTCTCGGTTTAAGAGTAAGTCTTTCACGCCATCGCCCCCTCTGCTGCCTTTATTGCATCGCTCACTCCCGGTATCTCATCAATGGGCGGTATCGCACCAGGCACGGGCACGGTAGAGACAGGATACAAAATCGTATTGACCCCAAACGCTGTACTCGTAACCATTGTCGCAAGCCCCTCTATCTCGATAACGGGAGCCTTGAGTGAGAGCTTTGCGGGTGATAAGCCTATGGAGCAAGCCTCCCCGCATTTAATGTCGGCGCTCTTGTCGGTGAGAGCGATTTTGACAAACTTGCCGCACTCGCCGTTGATGCTGTCTTTTGTGACCTCAAACTTGTGCGTGGGGTCATCCTTTTTCGGCAGCACAGTGACCTTTTCCTTCTTGACGATTACCCGACTGTCCTCTCGGTAGATGATAATAGCATCATCGTTACAAGCGTCCTCTACGACGGGGTTTGCCGCCGAGACAAGCCCAACGATTGCGACCGCACTCGTGAGGGCGTGGCGCAGCTCGGTCTTAGGCTCTCGCCCGTCCTTCCAGCTGTCAAGCTGCTGCTCCGCAAATAGCAAAAGGCAGCCATCACCTGCCTTGATAGGGTAAGCAACGGTTGCCTTTTGATCTGCCGACTGAGTGATTAAAACAGGCACATGGTCGAGTTCGGGGTAGTCAAGATACTCACCGTTGGCTCGCTTAAACTTGCCCGCCGGCTGTATCTTCGCCGTACACTTTGATGCATCAAACGATGTGATTTTTCCCGGTATGCAAGTATGCACATTTCTGAGCATATCCTGTATCATCTGCTTTATCTGCTTTCCTTCGCCTAACATAACCGTGCCTCCTTAATCATACACCCAGGACTTATCAGCCGCATTGTAATGCCCGCTCTTGCCTGAGATATAGTCGTTGTAGTCCTTATACCTGTTTGATACTCTCGACTTTGCAAATTCCTCTTTTGAGAGCTTGCCGAACGCTTCCGCATTCTCGGCAACAAAGGCCGAGTGCTCGAGCAGGGTTGCCGTGCAAGTCCAATCGCCGTCATGGCTGCTGCCGCTCATTGACAGCTCTGACACTCTAAAATAGCCTTTAACCTCTTTGCTGTCGAGATAAACAAAGTCGGAAATCTTGATGTCGGCGTTCATGAAATATGTGACTTGCCAGCCGTACTGATCGTTATCAACGCTGTTTTCGCTCGACAATCTGACCTTCTTCGGCACGCCGATAAGCCCCGTTGATGAGCTGAGTTTATACGCCGTGTTGTTTATAGTGCCAAACTTCTTCTTGACCTCGAGCGTCCCGTCTTGGATGCTCCACGACAGCCCTGCGGATTCGCAAACCTCATCGAGTGAGGCGGTGGCGTCTCCCACAAAAGAGTAATCATCGAGGTCTATGTGCTTTACGTCCTCGCCGTATTTAATGGGTATTCCCATGTCGGCGGCGATATCGTCAAACACAGTCTTTGAGCTTGTCGTGCCGCTATACGTCTTGCTGACCTGCGTATCTCGGCACTCTACTCGCCCATCAACGATGGTGAGCGTTGTCTTATAATCAGCGCCGTCAGGCTCGCCCTCGGCAAAGACTACATAGCCGGTGAATATGTCCTTGATATCTCCGACGTATCCGGCTCTCAGTTTGACAACACAATCTTTCTTATCGAGCACCGCCCGATGTTGCTTATTGAGATTCCAGATCGAGAGCGATATGTTATTGCAGGTCTCGTCCTCGGTTTTTGACAAGCTAAAATTAATCTTTAGCTCGCTCGTCGTAAAGCCCTCTCCGCCTGCCGGTCCTGCCATGAGTTCGTAGGCTCTCAGCCAATTCTTTGACATATGACCTCACCCCTCTATGCAGCAAAACCGAGCCGCGCCGTCCAAAAAGGCATTTCGCCCAACCTTTTCAAGGTTGGACTCGCACACAAACAGCACCTTCGGCATCTCGATAGCTCCCGTAAAAAGATTGAGCGGCAAATTGGGCACGATCTTGATGCTCTGCGCGATGGGCTCTTTGTTTGGGAGATATAAGCCAAAGCTCCAACAGTCATAGGTGTCGTTGTAGGTAAATCGTATCAGATACTCCACACCGAGGATGACTATCCGCAAAAAGCAGTCGTTCATGTCAGGTACGGATATTGTTGTTTTCACGCTATTTACCTCCATTGAGCATCGAGTGCAAAATCGTCGAATTACTGCCGCTGTCTCCTGACGATGATGAAGACGACGATGATGTCGAAGCGCTGCCGCCGCTCGCTCCGGTCGCACCGCTCTTGCCGTAAGAGGCGGGCATCGCAACCGTCTGCGTGCTTGTGATGATAACCTCCTTAAAGGTCATAGGGATCTGTCGAGCATAACCTGTCTCAAGCGACTTAGCTATGCTCATGCTTTCAAGCCCCATATTCTTGTAGGTGGCATCGTTGGTCGTGATCGTCACCAACTTGCGGCTCGATCTCATCTTTTTGAGCTGTGCAACAACGTCGTCAACCCTTGTTCGGCATTTTTCCGCACCGCCAAAGCGGTCAAGGAATGTAAGCGGAGTATTGCTCACAAAAACGGTGATTTCGAGTGAGAGAGGTTTCAATATCATTGTGTCGCTGACTTCGTAGCCGTCCTCGACGGGATACTGCGGGATATCGGCAGCAAGGCTCTCGCTCGAGGAAATAAGCGCATCAAATTCTATGCCGTCAATACTGACCGGCTGTATCTTTTTGCTCATATAATCACCGCCTATCTTGTGTATGCAAGCTCTACTCCGAGCTTACGGCTCGCCACGGTTGTCTGCTTGTCTGAGGCATCAGCAAGGTCAGCCTGCTCCTGCTTCGTGCCGCCGTTAAAGTTGTTCGTCCAGTTGTTATACTGGTTGACTATTCGTGTACTTGTTGCTCCCTGCGACATCTGCTGCGTGACATTTGTCGGTGCGCCGCTGGCAAACACAGCCAGCTCCGAGACGATACCCTGTACGGCAGCTCGCACCTTCGGCAGCCCTTTTCTGATGCCGCCTGCAATGTTGCTGATAAAGTCGGGCATCCACTTATCGTCGTCTTTGAGCGGCCCTTCATCGGGCACGCTGTGATGCAGGTTGCTTTCAATCGGCTCCGTGACCCCTCCTACGGCTTCCTCAACATCACTTTTGCCGCCTTTGATACCGTCAACGAAGTTTTTGAGCATATCCTTGCCCCATTGCCACGCTCGTTTCGGCAGATCCTCAAACCAAGTCTTAACGGCTTCAAAGCCTTCAACGATTCCGTCCTTCCACTCAGCCACTTTATTCTTGAGCTTTTCTTTCATTTCACCGAACTTCTCCTTGATCTTCTCAAGCAGATTGTTGATAAAATTGCGGAATTTCTCGCTGTTGTTATACAGCAGCATAAAGCCTCCGAGGAAGGGATTGACAAGCAGCAGTAACAGTGCAGGCCAATTAGATTTGAACCATTCGATTATTTTGCCGAAAAACGATTTGACCTTCTCAACTATCTCAGAAAACTTATTCGAGCAGGTCTCTTTGACTCCGTCCCACCATGCCGATATCTTGTCTTTCAGATTATTAATCCATGCCAAGATTTTATCTTTATTTTTAATAATCCAAACGACGAGAAGCGCCAGTGCTGCTATTACTACTGCGATTATAACGACGATAGCAGATATACCGACGGCGGCAAATACGCCCGCGAATCCAAGCTCTGTTGCCGCTGCGGCAGCCAATTTGTCAATTAAGATTTTTGCCGCCATAATCCCGTTATAGATTGCTATGCCTGCTCTCACCGTCTGGATGATGAGGTTGAGCATTCCGAGGGCAACAACAACTTTCATGATTCCTTTCACTATAGACTCGCCGTGTTCTTTGAGATAACCTATCGCCGATTCGACCTTTTCTTTTGCCTTATCATAAAAATCCTTGAGCTTTGTTCTTATGCTTTCGACGTCAAATCCTGCTTTTTTGAGCAAGTCTCCGAAAACGGAATCTTTACCGTTGATAAAACCGACAATATCCTCGATGATGAGGAATAGCATGACTATTGCGGCAACTACAGCCAGCACATTCAGCTTACCTATCAGCATCTGCTTATTGGCAGCTTTTTGTGCCGCTGTCAGACCTTTATACGCATCGATTGCAATCTTTATTTTAGCGATTTGCGAAACAGCAAACATAGCGGCCATGATAACAGCCATCAGCTTCAGAGCTTTTTGCGTTCCCCCAAGTGCCTTCGTGAGTTTTTCAAAAGCCGAGACAACCATCTTCAGGCCCTTGACGGCATAATCGGTAGCCTTCAATATGAGCTGCGCTATGGTCGTTGTCAGCTTGATACCTTCGTCGGATTGAGTCAGCACAAGCCCTATCTTATCCTTGGCTATTTGCATAGCTTCGGATATCGTCACTCCCGTTTCGGCGTATGCGGCATTGATTTCATCAGCGGAATTAGTAAACGCGGCAGTCAATTGACTTGCCGTAAGCACGCCCGCCGTGGCCATGGCTTTGAGCTGCACCCGGCTCTTTCCAAGGCTTTTTTCGAGGTACTTGATGGTTTCAGGGCTTTGAGACAACAGCGTCTCAAATGTTCCTGCGTCAATGATGTTTTTCTGAAACGCCTTTGCCAGCGTGCTGTGGAGCGAGGCTACTGCAGACTCCTCTTTGCCTGCCGCCTTCCAGGCTTTTGTCGATAGCTCAACAAAATTGAGTGCTGCATCAGAGGTCCTGAGCACCTTTTTGCTCTGAGACACATAGTCGGACACCGCCTTTGCTGTGGTGGCGTAAGACACTCTCGTAGATGCCGCCTTTTGCATAATGTCGTCTTGTAGCTTACCTTGGTCGGCAAGATTGCCTGTCACGGATTTAAGCTGCAAATTTGTCGCCTTAAACTGCTCTATAAGGGCGTTTGCCTGCGACAGGGAAAAACCTATACCTATTGCGCCGAGAGCCTTTGTAGCCATGCTTTTCAAGCCTTTGATGCTGTCATTTACCTTTTTCTCGCTGCTCGCATCAAGCTCATATCCAAAAGCTATAGCTATATCTCTAATTGTCATGCTCTCTCACCTCCTCACATTGAGCCGCCTCTATATCCCTATCCATGCGGTATAGCGCATAGAGCTTCAAGGCCTCGTCGAGGGTGTAGCAGGTCTTTAGCTCCACCATCGACGCAAGCCTTGCCTTAATCAGGGTATAGAGCCTCAGTTCGAGGTCGCCGAAGCGAGAGGTGTCAAGGTGTCCGTACTTATCGGCTTCTGCATTTTGCTCAGCAACTCTGCGGGGTTGCCAGACAGGTTGCCGAGCCTCTTGAAAAAACCTTTGAAGTTGATTTTTATAACCTCAACAGCGAGGACGAACATATCCTCGATGGAGCCGCAGAACAGCTCGTCCATATCATCCTCGGACAGCCACTTAACACGGCGCTCCTGCTCATGCTCAAATGAGATGTTGCGGTTTTGAGTGAGCAGCAGCCTCATCATGTGTTCGACCTTATCACCATCAAGTGTGGAGCAGGCCTGCATGATTGAGGGCATCGCCGCCGAGATGTCCATATCAAGCAGCGATTCGTCGCCGCCGTCATCGTCATCTTTGTTAACCACAGAGGGCAGGATTGATACTAGGATTGGAGATATCAGCGATACAAGCTCGCCGCTGATATTCGCCGCCTTAAACGCAGAAAACGGGTAGATGTAAAAGACATACTCCCCTATCTGCTTCTGGGTAGGTTCTCTATACGCCATTTTTCAAATCTCCTTATTCTTCGAGGATGTCGCAGTCGCCCGTACCGAGCTCCCACTCTCTGTTTTGTGTCGCCTTACCGTAGACAGTGCTCGGGCGCTTTTTGACGTACGCCTGATCTGCATGGATGAGCACACCGCCTCTAAGGTCGGTTATCATCAGAGGTACAAGACCCTCTCCAGTATCCTTATCAAGTCTCAGCAGCTTGTTGAGGTACTTATTTGAGCTTGAGGTCTGATTGAGTGCTATCTTAACATTGACGGAGCGGTCAGGATCCATTGACCTGCTGTGCTCGCCGTCACAGCCGCAGACAGCGGAAGTACCTTCGCCGACCTCCTCCACGGTGACAAAGGAGTCCTCGGCGTAACCGCTCACGATATGCGAGCCGAGCGTCACGATGACCTCACGGCAGTTGTAGGTTTTAATTCCGGTTTTCATTTGCTTTCGACCTCCTTACATTACAGTGAGTATGCCAGAGTGCCCTTGACCTCGACCGCATGGATAGCGCCCGCAAGGCGTGCTCTAAATTTGCAATCGACGAGCTTTCTGGACTTTTTCTGCGAGTCGGAGATGTTTGCAGACCTGGGCACGCTGACGACATAGCCGGGTATTTCGTCGCCGTCGTCATTATACTCAGATTCGGCGATACCGCCGTTCTGCTGACCTCTCTTGAGGGAGGCAATCATCTCACTCTTCACAAGGGCTATGCCCCTGTCGGTATAGGGGATTTTGGGGTTCTTTACAAGCAGGCTGTAGATAGCCTTCTGCATATCGTTCTGGAGCCAGTCACGGAAGCGGACGACATCAATCCACTCACCGTAAGTGACCTGACCGTTGCAGGTGATATCTCTGTCAGCACAGGTCGTATAATACGACAGATGCAGGGCTTCGAGTTTACGCATCTGAGTGCTCGTGAGGCTTGCGGGCTGCATACCTACAAGAGTCTTGAGCGCCCATGTCTCAGAGCCTGCCTGATAGTTAAGGCACTTTGCCGCCCATGCGACATTGATATAGAGATTATCCCTGGGCACATCTGCAAGTGCCTGCTCAAGGCTCTGCTTTGCAAAGATACCGGCACATCTGAGGCTCTTATCAAGGATAGGCATCTCGCCGTCTTCGGGCATATCAACGACCGAAAAGACGGTGAGTTTAGACTGAGAGTCAACCCAATTGCCTATCTTTTCGAGGGTGACCTTATCAAGATAAGTCGGGCAGACTACATACCAGCCGCTCGTGAGCAGTGCTCTTTCGAGGGTGGCGGTTATGTCCTCAGCCATGCGCTCATATTTGACCGTCTCGGAGTTATCAACAATTGCGCCGTCTGCGTTGACCTCGATGGTGAGGATGCAGTCGGTTGCGTTGGTAACCGTCTCCTTTGCCGCGGTAGCGTACACCTTATCCTCTATCCTTATGACATAAGTTCCTGCGGGGTCACTTGCAATAGAGAGGCTGGCGTAGTTAACGCCGTCAACGGTGTTTTTAACAACGCCGCTGTAATCGCCGCTACCCTTGGATATAGCAAGGTTGGTCTGCCTGTTTGCATCTGCATCAACTTCTTTGTAAGAGGCGATAATCCACGGCAGACCCGTAACGGAGCTCTCGCCCACTTTGCCGAGCAGTGCTGCGGGGATATCCTCTTTGGTCGCCGCAACAATGACACTGCAATCCTTGATTGTTGCAGGGAGCTTTTTGTTAACGGCAAAATACACCTTATCGGGCTTGGGATCCTGCGTAAACGCTACCCTACCGGCTATGCCGATGGGGTCGCCGTCAACCTTATCGGTCGAGGCATAGAGCGAGTCCTTTTCGGTCAGCTCAGTAGCGCTCGAGCAGATATACACCGAGTCCTTTTTTGCTCTCTCATCATCCGTGAGGCCGCCCCACTGTTTGGGCTCGGGACCGATGATGAGCATATTGTCAAAGCTCGCCGAGTCAACTATCGGATCTTCGATACCGATACTGACATTGACGATATCAGCAAGATTCTTCATGCTATCTATTCCTCGCTTTCTGTTTCTACTTCTATAAAGTAGCCTATTTCTGAGTTATATTGTTCTTCCGTCCTGCCGCCTGATGGCGTCGGGACAAATCCTGCGGGCTTCTCCTCGCCCTCGCTGTCACCACTTGAATAATCGGTCGATACGCCGTAGGCGCCCCGTACCTCTTGCATATAGTCGACCTCAAACTCGACCATAGCTCGGTACTCATGCTCAACACCGTCAAGCAAGGCGGTCACATCCATTACATCACCGCTCTGCATGATTGTGATGTTATGCTCGTCGCAAATATCCATCACCTTGTCGCTTGTGACAAAATTGCAAAAGTCCTCAAGGTCTCCGACCGCTGTGTTTATAAACAGCGGTGAGGCGTTCGGTATCAGCTTTATGAGCCCGTTGGTAAAGAGGTTGACTTCCAGCCGCGCTTTTGAGCTGATAAAGCCGCAAGGATTGCCGTTGTCGTCCTCGTAGGTATAATGTGTATCCCTACCGGCAGAAGCCATTTTAAGCGTGATATAGGGCTTTTTAGGCTGGGTATTCCTGCCCTCGCTCCAAAGCACTGTTGCCTTGGCAAAGTACATCTGCACTATATCCCGCAGGAGCTTCCGGAGTTTGTTAGCATTCATCGGCAAACCCTCCTTGATCTGGATCGAGCTGGAAGGTAGCAAAAAAGTGCCGAAGCAGCGTGTTACCGTGCTCGACACATGATTTGCACTCATACCATTTGCCCTTGTAGAGGAGCAAATCGCCCCTCGTATCAGGTGGCTCGGCGGCGACAAACTTAAACTGTCCAAAAGCGTTAAGCGTTTTGGGCGACCGCTTACCGTTAGCCTCGGAGGTCATGGTATAATCCTGCTCCTGCACATCAAGGGAGATAGGACTGATATCAACATACCCTGACGAGGTATAGCCGTCAACGATTCGTTCCTTACCGAAACGCTTAACCTTATACGGCCTACTAAAAAAAGCAATCAATCGTATTCCCCCTTTTTGCAAATCACAAAATTGACCTTAGACCGCAGGCCGCCTGTGTCTATAAGGGGCTTTGCAGAGCCTTTGCCATTGTGGTTTTTTCGCCGAACGGTACTTGGAGCATTGGGCACAAAATCGCCGCTCGAAATCGTCTGTTGTACTGTGCCCTTTTGCATCACACCGAGTTGCTTGAGCACTACCTCGGCTTTACCTCCTTTGGCGATGACCTTTATGGCGTCCTTACAAGCCTTGTCTATCTGCTCAGCGTTGATAGTAACGCTGTTTCGCAAGAAAGGTCTTGACGGGATACCGTTTGATGTGCCGAGCTCGTTCCACATGGCGATATCGCAGTAATCTGCTTCATTGCCGTCATCGTCCGTCTTAGAGGCTTTGCCGCGCTGATAGCCTATCCGCACTTGCAGTTTCTTGAGTTCTTCGATCTGCCTAAAAAACTCCTTGCCTGCGCCGGTGATGATATCATGGCCTGCCATTGGCAACACCTACATTCACGACGGAGCATACACACATCGAGCGTATGCGGCGGTATCTGATGCCGTACACAGTAAGGTTGAGTTCCGCATCGACATCACCGGGCGAATACAGCGACGTGTTAAATGACATTGATGTATTGCCCTCGGAGACTGAGGCGACCCTCATGGAGTCGCCGACAGTCCCTTTAGAGGTATCACCGTTTCCGCTCATCTTCATCATGTGCGCTGTAAGATAGGCAAGAGCCTGTGTGTAGAGCTTACCAAATACCTTTTTGCTGACAAAAGGCTCGGCAAGCGACACCCAGCTCTGGATATCATCATCACTCATCGTGCCGAATTCAGGAGCAACGAGCTTGAGCGTATTAATGACATTGGTCATATCATCGCTTCGAGCAGGCGCTGTCTGAGTTCAGCGACCTTCTCATTCTCGTCAAAGTCGACGCTGAGCTTCTTGAGCTCCTCCATGACTTCCGCCTTTTTGAGCTTGCTGACCTTTTCAGCAAGAGCCTCAGCGGTCACAGCAGTCTCATCAGCTGCCATATCGGGGATAACGGCAAAAAAGCCGTTATCAATAAAGAGCTGCACAACAGGATTGCTTTCGACTTCCTTGCCGACCTCAGCTATCTGATCGGGGAGTATATCGAGGTCGCCTATGGTGATTATCTTCGCAGACTTATTCTTGAGCTTCATGGTAATACCTCCGTTAATTTAGATTAGATGCCTACCGCGATAAGAGCGGAGAGCGGGTAGTAGATGATGACGCCGGCAGTCCTTGCCTCGCAGGGCACTATCATCTCAAGATTACGTTCCTGCACGGGGTACTGATAGTACGGCATCGGGTCCTCAACTGCCAGTTTGTCGGGGTCCTTCGTGAAGAAAAACGCAACATTCTGACCATCAGAGGACTTGGCGTAAGGATTGGTCTCTACGCTGTCAGAGTTGAGCTCGGCAGCGGCAACGATCTCTTTAAGATAGGGAGCGTGCTCAAGTACGAAATCCTTAACCGTGGTATTGGTATGATCGATACGACGAGTGGCGATGTCGATAAACACGTCGGTGGGAAGAGCGAGGGTGTCGGGTCTCTCCACGTTCTTGGTGTTTCTTGAGACGGTTGCCATGTAGCCGTTGATATCAGCAAGGATCTCATCAGCGGTCTTGTCCTTCCACTTCGCCGAGCCGCCCTTGCCTGCGGTCGCGGTGGTAACAGGGATGTTGTTCGAGGTGGTGAGCACGCCCATCAGCCTGTTCTCGGGATCGCCAGCCCATGCGATTTTATTAAGGGCTACGTCAACGGCATATCTCGCCGCCTCTGCCTTGCGGTGGTCGAGGCCCTTGCCGCTCTTGCGGGATGCTCTCATCTCCTGTACGGAGTAGCCGTAGCTGCCGCCGATGGACTTGATGTGAGCAGTCTCGGGCTCGCCCTTAACATCAGCACGGGGCAGGTCGGTGGCGTAATTGTGGATTATCTTCGCCATGCCGGAGCGGGAGTAGCTGTAATAGGTCGTGGTCTCATCACCGGGGTCAGCCTCAGATGTGTGGGGGAAGAGGCTAAACGAGGTCAGTTCGGGATAGAGCTTGTCATAGGACTTAGCCTTAACATGGTCAAGCTCGCGAGCGAAAAAGACTGACGCATCCTCTGCCGAGTCAAAATGAGTCTCGGAAGATACGAGCGAGGGAATGAGCCTCGAGTTTGCGAGGGTCTTTACATCGACAGACTTGCTGTCGAGATTTACTTTCTTATTCTTCATGGTGCGTTACCTCCTTTAATTAAGAATTGCCGTTTCCGCCGCCCTGCGGCTGATCGCCGGTATTGTTGGTCTGAACAACGGATGACGGTACTACCATGGTGGGATAGAGCTCAACAGGAGCCACATCGGACGAACCCTTGCCGCCAAGATACTTAGCATTGATTGCTATAGCGTTTGCGGCATCGGTATCATCATCGGCGGTGGTGAACAGGCCTGCATTGCTGCCCTTGATGATAAAGTAAACGGCCTTGCCGTTCGCGGGGACAGCATCTGCGGCTACGCGAGCCCATATACGACCCTGCTTGAGCACGCCTACGGTAGTGCCCTCTTTGACGACTACACTGCCGTCCATGCTGTGCTCGGTCGTAAGGCCATTTACGAGGATGCCCTCAAAATTACTAATGGTGGAGTCTTTGGTGGGGAGTGCTGCGATGCCTGCTGCGGAGCCGGTCACGATACCCATGCCGTGCTTGAGCACGCCGTCTTTCTCGGCGTTGCAAAAAGAGTCGCAGACATAGCCGGTAAGGTCATAAAGGCCGCCGGCAACGCCCAGATCGGGTGCGAAATTGTAGTTAAGCTGCTTCATTCGGATTTACCTCACTTTCTTTTGTTGATCATTCTCTGGCGAGCTGCGTCGGCTTCTGAGCCCTTGTAACCGTCTGCTCTCATGCCGGAGTGCATCTGCTTTCTCTGGTCAGCGATGGTCTTCTGGCTCTTGAGGGTCGCAACGGCAACTCTAAACGCGCCTTTGATTTCAGCCTCGGAGTCGAGACGGATGCCGGGAGTAGCTACGCTGATAACCTTGCGCATAGCGTTAATCATCGAGAGGTCATCAAGACCGTCGATGTTATACTGCTCACCGAGGCGGGACATAGCCGCCCTTGCTCTTACAAGAGCGTCGATAGAGTCGGCGTTCATAACAGTAGGCTTTTCTTCCTCGCTGCCGCCCTCGGTGTTCTCGTTGTCATCGTCGGTGTTCTCATCGTTGTCATCATCGGCATTCTGCTTGTCATCATCGTCCTCGTCAGCATTGGGTACGGGAGTTTTCTCCTTGTTCTCGCCCTCCTGCTTCTTATCGAGCATCTCAAGCAGAGCGTCGATATCCTCGTTCTGCTGACGGATGACCTCATTTGCTTCGTCGAGGTTGGTGGGTGCCTCATCCTGATCGGAGTCTCTGCGGTCTTTACGGTCGCGGATACTCTTGAGCAGTTCTTCCGAGGGCTGGGCGCCGCCCTCCTGTGCGCCCTGCTGTGCTGCGGCGGGGTCGGTCGTCATAGGGGTGTTGTCATCGTCTCCGGCAACAGCGCCCTCTTCGCCTGCCTGCTCAAGGACGGTCTTAGCGAGCTCGACTGCAGCGTCGTCCTCGTCTCTGCGCTTTGCCTTTTTCTTGGTGGTGTTTGCCATGTTTTTGCCTCCTTTTTTGGATGTGTCTTTGCCGTCTATATTAAGACGAGCTTGTTCCCCTGCTCTGGCGTTAGCCACCAGCGCAAGGTGATTGATCATGATATTGGTTTGGATAGCATCATAGTGCTGTCCCTGCCACTCGCCCGGCTCCTCGATAAGGTCGAGGGAGTAACCGAGTGACAGCTCTTTGAGCCCACAGCGTTTGAGCTCGTCGGTATCGTGGATTATGATCTCCGCTCTAACGTCATTGCCGTCTCTTATACCATCCGAGAGGATAGTGCCGATTGCCTCCTGCTCGACATTGTTTTTGTTGACAGTGCCCGCATCGTGCGTGACAATAACAGGCTTGCCCTTGTACGATTTAAGGCTTTCGGGAGCAAAGACGTGCTCGGGCAGTCTCAGCTCTTTGCGGATTGAGCCGTCCTCGTTGTGATAGTCAAAGATACCTACCGAGGTCACTATAGGGGTGTCTCGCAGATATCCCTCTGCCGTGTAGGTGGCTTTGAGCGGTATGCTGTCATAGCGGATTACTTTCGCCACGGCGGGGCTTCTTACTCTTGCTTCATCCAACTTTCTCACCTCCCTTCGCTGCTGTAAAATGGGTATAAAAAAGCAGCCTTATCAACGTGATAAAGCTGCTCATTTAAGCATGATAGCGGATTATTTCGCCCGCTTGTTGACTTGCTCGATTATTTCCTTTGTTTGCTTGTCGATAGCATCCCAGTCTTTTGGCTCAACAGGGATATTAAGAGACTCGATGTTAAACCTGGGTATTGCGACGCAGCGGCAACGGTAGTCCTCTCCCGGGTGGCATCTGCGCCCCGTTTTGACATCCACAATAGGTGGGTCATCCCACCTAAAGGTTTTGCCGTCAAGTTCACGGTGACGGCCTCTGACCCTTGAGTCGCCCGAAGAACTCCATACATACTCTTCGCAGCCTGCGTCTCTCTGCTGATACTGAGTGATGGCGGCGTTTAACTTTGCCGTTTGGTCTACAGCGAGAAACTTTGCCTTGTTTTTTGACACGCCAAACTGCCTTTGCAGGTCCTGCATAATTGACTTGGTGCTCCGTGAGTTATACCACCCATCCATAACGATCTGCTGCATCTCATCAAGAGCCGCTGACGGTACGGATTTAACAAGTGCCACGTTATCCCGGATCCAGTCGTCTACAAGCTTTTGATAATTGCCGCCGTTGTAATAGTCGGTAAAGATATCAATGCCGAGGGTCTTTTTAACAACTCTCTTCCACTCGCTGATCGTGAGTTTGCGGTTGAGGTTAGCAAGCTGAGTGAGCCGCCTGCGGAGCGTATCGTCAAACCTACCCGAGGAGATTTTTGCAAGAGCCTTTGTAAAGACCCTTTGAATATCCGCTACATCATCACTCTGCGCGTCATAACGGTGAGTGTCCTCATATCTTCTGTCGCATATCCTTTTGAGCTTGGGCAGAGCCTCTTTGACCGCCTCAATGACTGCCATATCGACCTCTCGGGCAAGGCGCTTATATTCCCTCTCTGCGCTCATTGACTGCTTAGGACGAGCTTTTGATTGCAAGTCTTGTTTCCCGGCAAACTTACGCTCGACCCTGCCTTTGACTGCGGCACGGTACAACGGATCCATATCATCACCTCCGTTCGGGTATGAAAACAGCCGAATCCGTACAAAAGTACAAACTCGGCTGTTTCGCTGTTATTTAACTGTCTCGATAATGCCTTTGGCGACATTAGCTGCCTTTCTCATAAATGAGTTATCGCTGAGATATTCAAGGCCTTTGAGCGTTATTCTCAGGCTGCTCTCGCTTATCTGAATTTCTCCGTCCGCTGACCTTTGAACCGTAACCCCGGCAATATACCCATTTTCGCAGAGCATTTCGATTATTGCCGCCCACCGGCTCTCGCTGATTTTAAGAACCTCGGCGGAAACATCATCAATCGAAAACTCATCAAGATCCATAGCTTTCTCAAGCTTTTTGAGAATCTTATAGATGACTGAGAAATTATCCATAGTGTCACCTCGATCTCTAGTCTATGAGCACATATGAAAGCGAACATACACCGCCTAACGTGCTGAGTGGCTCATCTGGGAATCTATCGTTCCATGTGAGAACTCTTTCAGGGTCATCACACACCGACCATATCAGCTCATCGCTTTTCAAAAAACGTTCAATCCCACTCTCCGACATCCCCGCTTGTTTAAGAATAGCTCTTGCCCTCTCCGCTGCTTGTTGCTTCTCTTCAAGGGAACGAAACCAGGTCTTATCAAAATCTTGCATTATTTTTTCTCCTCTCTTACATATGGCTTTCCGTTCTTGCCTTTTTGATTTTTAAACCACTCATATGACTCGGCGGGTTTTGCTTTGTAATCAAGCACCACGTTGCTTTTGATTATCCTGCCGGTTTCAACCGCTCTGCTTACAACACGGTTACAGCTCACTTGAGGATCACCGTCAACATATTTGACCTCGACGTCATAACCGACACTTTCGAGATTGGTAATATATTTATCCATCACCTTTTTAGGGTTATCGCCGATTATCGGTATTGCAAGGTTGTCGCCATTTCTGTCGCCGTTTAAGAATTCATTAAGTACATTCTTCTGTATTCTGCCGCTTTCTTCATGCACCGCGCCCGCCGCGGCTCCTCCTGTTGCAGCAAACTCGGGAATCATTTCCTTGACCATATCGTTATCAAGAATGAACATTCCCTGTTCCTGGCTCATGGGGTCAACGAGAGTGCTTTTCCCAACAGCAGGAAGGCCGATAACGACACAAGCCTTATGTTCCTTCTTGATTTCACCGTCATAAACATAATTGCCGTCATCGTCAAGCCTTGCAGAGCCGTTATTCAAAAACTCTGTTTTTATTTCCTCACGAAGCTGCTGCCTTTCAGGGGATTCATCTAATATAGTTTCGCCCCCGAGAGCTTTCGTGCACTCTTGGGAGATGGAGTCAAGCTGCTGCACAACAGGATCATTCTTCAGCTCCTCAATGCTTTTGAGTTTGCCGCTTGAAACATCGTTATAAAACTGCTGCGCTTCCTTAGTCTGAACTGCAAGCCCAACCTTTTCTCCCTTGTAGTTCGTTCCCTCACTGCACTCGGGGTTTTTCGGAAAAACTGACTTGCATTTTTCTTCGGCCGTGCTTTTAGCTTTTTGCCATGTTTTATTCTGCGCCATCCTGCCGACCGAACCGCTGACCGGTGCAGAACCGCCGAGCTTGCCGGGACGTCCGCCATGGCCGAAATTACCTGAGCCGGGGCCGCCGTCCTCTTGAGCCTCCGACAATTTAATTATATCACCATTATTGGATTTTTCAACATCAAAAAGCTGCACAAATAATTCAGTTTTTTGAAATTCAAGCAGAGAATCCTTAAACGGCGGGAATAAGCTGTCCGCAAATTCCTCGCAGAGTGTTTCACGGGGAACGAATAAGGCACCGCACATCTCCTCGTTATCCGCTTTAGGCCTACCGGAGAATTCGGTGCAAGCGAAAACCTCAGTGCAGTGTGCATCGGCGCTTTTGACGTTAATACCGATCGTGCCGAGCCTTGATAAAGACAAAGGCGTTATGCCGAATTCCTCCTGTGTTTCGCGTATAGCCGCCTGTATCGGCGCTTCTCCCGCTTCGATATGTCCCCCAGGACCGCAAATCAAGCCGTTATCCTTACGCACTCCACAGAGGATTTTACCGTCATTTATAACGATAACAGCTGCCGCTGTCGGTGTATCATCTGACTCGTCAATCTGCTGCTCTTCGGAAACTGGAGGCGGTGCGGCGGGCGGCTCATCATTTGCGCCCTCTATCACCGAGGCAAAGAGCTCATCGTCGGGCACGTCGTCAAGGATGGTCTCAACATCATACTCGTCAGCCTTGGCAAGAGCTGCCCTTACTTCCTGCGGGTCGAGAGCCTGCATATCTACATACACTTGAGCAGTTTGAGCTTTAATGAGCTTTGCTTGAGCGTTGGCTTGATCTATCGCAGCCTGCTCGTTATCGCTCAGAGACCAAAGGGGGTTAAACTCAAGCTCAAAATCATAGTTGTCATCTATCCTGCCGGTGGCGGCAAGCGACTTAATGATAATGCCAAACAGCTTTTCGAGCGGACCTCTGAGCATACGCTTTTGTAATTGCTGCACGTAATTGTAGTAGTTTTCGAGGTCTGAGCGCCCTGTCGCGTCCATGCCCTGCGGCGAGCTGCCGAAGAGTAACGCCTGCGGTATGTTGGTAACAGCTGAGAGCATATTGCACGAGCTGTCGAGGATCTCTTTGACGCCCGTATACGGCACGGACTTAAAGTCAAAATCCTCACCGTCTGCATCGACGGCAATTGAGTTAAACATCGACCTTGCCATGTCAATGAGCTGCAAGCGCTTGACAACGGCATTCTCGCCGCTTTCGGTGGCAAGCAGGCTCGCAAGGTCTTTTATTTTGATGATAGACTGTATCGCACGCTGTAACATTCTCGGAGCATAGCCGTGAGAGGTTATCGTCTCCTGCAATGCCGTCTTGATGCGGTCATACTCGGCGAAACCGAATACTCTCTGTTTGGAGTCGACCACCTGCTGCGGCAAACGCCCATTGCGGAACAGAAGGCACCTTGAAGCATGGACGGTAAATGAGCCGTCAAGGGAGTTGATTTGATAATACTCAGGCTCACCCGAGTAATAGCCGGCGGTAAAGATAGGATTAACTGCCGCAGCCTCAAACACCCGTATTTCGTCTATGCCCCTTATCGCCTTGAAGTTAAGCGGATCATCAAGACCTCTACCGTCGTAGATGAGCATAACGGCAACGGCGCCGCCGTATAACCTTGACCATTTAACGGCTGTTTCAAAGGCTTCCTCGCCGCCGAGCTTCGTCCATTTTTTCATGATTTCCTGCTCGACATCGGCGTTGTTTATGTTGAGGCTAAATCCTTTACTTAGCGCCTCGCCTGCCGGGAGGTCGATTATCTTTGCGAAGAGGCCGTTGAACTGATAATGCACACTGAGCATATAGTCGTCAGATTGTGTTTCGGGCACAAATTGGAACGCAGTCGAGCTGTCCTGCTTCGTGCCGTACTTTGTCAGCATATTCTGATAGCCGTCAGTCCTATAGCCCTCGCACACTTCCGAGACGGTGCGAGCCATCTCGACCTCCTGACCGTTGATGTTAGCCTTTCCCATATCATCATCACCTTACCGTTAAATGAGATTTTTAATATTAAAGACTCGCCGCTTATAGCAACTGAGCACTACCGCATCCGCTATATCGGGCGATTTGATTTGTCGTTTTTTCATGTCCTTTTTGCTCTCGATCTTGACCTTGCCGGCAGAGCTTATCGTATATTTGCGGGTGGAAAACTGCGCCACCATGTCACTGTTATCCGGCAGCTTTATCAGCTTGTCCCGCATTAAATCACGGACGATAGACCACATATAAGTCGGCAGGTCGTCATAGTATACCGCCGCGTCCTCATCGGGGATTTTTTCGCCGAAATTTATCGGGATAACCGTCACTCGCGGTATTGTCCCCTCTCGCTTTAGCTCGTTGAGCCTGTCGGTCACTCCGCCGCCTACGCCCGTATCATCAACGATAACATATATCTGATCTCTGTATTTCGGGTGCTCAGCCAATAGCGCCATGCAGCGGCGTACAATATCGCCTACCGTCCTCATAGTGTCCTGCCCGTGCCGCCTGTCAGAGATTTTGATATCACCGTCCACATTGCTGGCAATGACCGTCTCATCATCGCCGAAGCGTGCCACGTCGACACCGAGAGTTATGCGCTCGATCTTATGTCCGTGCGGTTGCAAGTCGTGAGCTATGGCCGCCTCTACAAGAGATATCGGGATAAATACGTCATCCTCGGCGGTCGGGAACTCACCATAGACACGCACTCGCACTACGTTACTCTCAGCTCCGTACTTATCCTTGAGAGCCTGTATGTTATCACGGTTTGTCCTCGGGCTATCCTCCGAATTGACCGTTTGACGTGTCCATAACGCCGCGGCCGATGTAAAGCAGTCATAAAAAAAGCCCGACGCTCTTGTCGGGTTGCCGCAGGCTACGAGCTTATTGTTAAGACCCGATAGCGTGCCCTGTATTGCCTCCATGATATCATCAGCGACGCCCGAAGCCTCGTCAACGATAAATAGCATATTGTCCTCATGGAAACCTTGCATATTTTCGGGCTTGGTCGCCGTCCGAGCGACTGCAAACCAGCGCTCCTCGCGATTTTTGACGTATATGTAGGTCTTTGTCCATTTGAGGATGATTGATAATATCGGCGATCTCTTCTGCCACTTTGACATCTCCGCCCATAGCACATCATTAAGCTGATGCTTTGTCGGTGCAGTGCATACCACCTTGGCGTTGGGGTGACAGGTCAAAAACCAAAGAGCTATAACCGCCTCAGCGCCGGTCTTGCCGACACCCTGTCCAGACTTGACCGCCACTCGAGGGAAGCTCTCGACATTGCGAAAGAGCTCCGCTTGCCACTCATCCGGAACAAATGAAAAATTGTCCGCCGCGAAATCGGCTATGCTGTTACGCCAAACGGGCAGCCGCGTTGTAAAGGCTCTCTGTATCCTTGCCTTGCGCTCATTGTTGCTCACTCTCCATCACCTCGAGGAAGGAATCAATCACATCGGTGTCATTTGCTCCCCTGTCGCCATCACGGGAATTACGCCACTTGTCAGGACGGCGGTTATTAAGCCAATAAATCTGCGCCGTGACGTTGCCGGGAACAATTATCTGCTTTTCCACATATTCGATGTGCTCCTCGACAACCTTGCCGCTACCGACCTTTTGCTTTTCGGTGCGCACCTTGATAGGCTCTTTTATGGTGACTATCTGCTGCTGTGCTGCCTTGAACAACTCATTCTCAACAATATAGTCTGCGACTTCCTTGCCTTTTTTTAAGGCGTCGGAGATGTCGGCGTAAGCCTTTTTCCATGTATATAGCGTATCTCGGCAAATGCCCATGTTTTTGGCGATCTGCTCATCGGTAAGGCCGTCTCTCGCCCACCCCTCAAGCAAGACGAGCATTTCGGGCTCTTGCCATTTTTTATACTTACCTACGGCCATAGTTATGTCACCATCTTTCGGGTCACGACAATGACCCTCTTCCCGGTTAAACGGTCGATATATCTTTCAACAATTTGACCGTCTATAACTGTGGTAGAGGTGAGTGCCCAGGTGCATTTTGCAAACGGGCAGACATAAGTTGCCGGTGCAGGATTGTTAAGCCACAGACATGCCTTACAGAGTTTGAGCGGTGCTCCCACGAGCCTCACCTCCAGATTAATCGTTATTATCCTTTTGCTTTGCGTGTGAAAAAATAAAAAATAGGCGTATCCATAAGCGCAAGAAGCAGCTTATACAGATATTGACCTATCATCATGGCTATAAGTGTTTTGCGCCCCTGTGCCGAGAATAGCCATCCCATCCCCAACCCGAAGGATATGAGCGTAAATATCACCGTATCAATTATTTGGCTTGTACTGGTGGAGGCGTTGTTCCATATCCAGCGCCCACCCTTGGTTGAGCCGTGCCTTTTTATGTATGCGTCTCTTATCTTGTGGAACACCCATACATCCCATGCCTGTGAGCAAAGGTACGCCGCAAGGCTGCCAATTACAAATACCCAGTTTTGACCGAGCAGTAACTCATATGCCGCCTGTGCTGCGGGGTCGTGTGCGGGGATATACTGAGTACCGACTATAAGCACCGTTGCGAGTATTTGACCAATCATGCCGTATATAACGATCTGATTTGACTCTCGCCTGCCCCATATCTCGCCGACTATATCGGTGATGAGGAATGTTATAGCGTAGCAAAGGACCGCACCCGGCAAGGTTATTTCCGTGCCGAATATGGTCAGCCCCGTCGCGAAGAGTTTACCTGTTACAACATTTGCGATTATTAAGCTGACCGCAAACAGCATTGATAAAAGCGTTAAATTTCCTTGTGTCTTCTTCATATTGTTATTACCTCACATAAATCTTTCTGCATATTTCACGTATTTGACCCACTCTCTGAGATTCATCTCGTCACAGGTCTTCCAGTGCAGGGTCATCCTGCTGTTTTTGGGAGAGCGCAGCATCCTGAGATTGCCGTTATCATAGCGATATAAATTGCCATACCGACTACCTATCCAGCTCGTACTGTCTACGCTGTCAAAATCAAACTGCTTGAGCGCCTTGAAATCGGTCAAGCCAAGCCCATGGATGCGTGTACCGTAGCTGTGCGCAGTGTCGATAAACCAGCGGAAGTATTTATACTCTGCTCTTTTGATATCCTTGATAGCTATCCCGCCGAGCGCGATGTACTCATACTCCCTACACATACTCACAAAATAATTCTTGCCTCTGCTGCGGTGGAACACAGGGATACATTGCCGTCCCGTCCTGCGCTCGATCCGTCTGCGGAGTGACTCAACCTTGTCAAGTCCTACTATAGCGTCTATATCCAGCTCAATAAACTGCTTGACCTTGTTGGCGTTTATAAACTCTATATAACTATCCGTATATGAGTCAAAATCAACGCTCTTACCCGTGTTAAGGTAGGTAAACGCTCCGCTGTCAAGCAGGTACTCTTTTGCCATCTTAGCATACGCCATAATCTCATCTGAGACGTAGTAGTACGATAGGAGTATCCTCGGTGGTCTTACTGCCTCAAACATCTCTATGCGCTTTTCTCCGCCTGCAATGTAGATGTTCATGGTGTGAATTCCGCGCCGCAGAACGGACAGGTGACCGTATGCGGACTCTCCTCATCCTTGGGCTTGTCGACCGGAGAGAAAAACTCGTTGATGTCAAGTATCTCCTCCGTAAGGTCGAAACCGAAGTCGGTCATGTCAAGCTCATCGGCGAGTGCTTGCAGCTCATCACGCAGCTTGTCAGCATCCCATGCGGCGAACTCACCGCATTTGTTATCCGCAAGTCTAAAAGCTCTGATCTGCTCATCTGTCAAGTCATCCGCTATGATGCACGGTACTTTATCCATGCCGAGCTGTAGGGCGGCTTTATAGCGGGTGTGACCTGCTACTATCACTCCGTCCTTATCGAGTATTATGGGCACCTTAAATCCAAACTGCCGTATACTCTCCATAACGGGCGGAACAGCCTTATCGTTTTTGCGCGGGTTGTTTTCGTAGGTGATTATATCGCCTACCGCTATCTCCTTGATTTGCAATATTGTTTCCTCCTGTAATAGATGGTCGCACTACGGGAAGGAGTTACCATATTGCTTTAATAAATTGCCTATCCTCCTTGCAAAAAGAATACCGGTACTCGGGCGAGAGTACCGGCAGGTAATAACTTATAGAATTTTACAATGACATTTTAGCACAGCTGTTTTGTAGGGTCAATGACACGATTGTGACATCATTGCTCATGAAGGCTGTCAATGCCGAATATGAGCGCCGACAGGATATCTAAAGCGGCGTTTATGTCTCGGTATACCGTCCTGCGGTCAATGTTTTCTGCGGCAGCGATCTCATCCACAGTCTTCGGCGTGTCGTCGATATATAGGGCGCAAAGGACTCTGTATTGACGCATGTTTTCGGGCTTGCCCGTCCGCTCACACCATACGCGGTAGATCTCAATCATCGCAGATACATGTTTGACCATAATCTGTGTTTTTACGGCTGATTGTTTTATAGCCTCCGCTGTGTTTTCTGCGGCGGTAAAAGCCTTATCCGACATAAGAGCAAGGATATCAAATACGCTCTCATCATCGTCAATATCCTGAGCTGTGTAGAGTGCCTTTTCGGCGTGTGACTTAAATAGCCTATAATCCTGGATAAGTAGTTTGGTATTATGCAGGCGATTATCCTTAATCAGCTTGCGTTGCTTGTTGCGCTCGAACTCGAGTTGCTGCTGCGCCGCCTTTATGCCCTCTCGCACGGCAATCCTAATGACCTGTTCCGGAGATAGTTGTTTTGACATGCTTGCGTTCCTCCTATTGACTTTTTGATTAATTTACGGTAAGATTATATTGGTTATGGATTAGGGGGAGCGCAAGCTTCCTCTTTTCTTTTTTTGCGTCAAGAGTCAAATTTAATATTATAATCCTCCTCGAGCATCTCGAGGATCTCGCCGATGCTAAGCGCACCATCCTTGACCTGATTGATATAGAGCATGGCCTTGTCCCAAATCTTGCGGCAACTCGCCTCGCAGTAGCCCATATCCGCTATTGCCGCCATCATGCAAGCGACGGAGATATGTATTGCCCTGTCAAGCTCCTGCTGATTACTCTTGGGATTTGATATTCGGCATTTCATCAAAATCACCCCCGTTCGACATAGCACCAGCTCTGCGGTGGTCTTGTTATTATAGGTCTTTCACACTCGTATTCCTTGCCTTGATAATAGGGGCATGGGGCAAAGCAGTTACGATTGCACGGCTTTACAAATTCACTCAACTCTTTTGGTTTATCGTAAATTATAAGGTCAGATATGTGCCAGCCGTACAGCGTTTCGCCGCTTCCATATTCCCACAAATCATTAGTCGTAAGG
>ENA-UONW01001208-UONW01001208.1-human-gut-metagenome-genome-assembly--contig:-CS52-NODE-1208-length-32883-cov-25.258011_pt1 | contig 32883 bp, 28 predicted proteins | sample MGYA00242463_ERZ724010 | MGnify/ENA metagenome assembly ERZ724010 | reverse complement strand
ATTTATAGAAATTATTAAAAATATTTCTTTATCAGATCTTTAAGAATCTGAGTCCGGCTGTATTTGATTTAAATGATTTTTATTAATTTTGCAATGCGCAGAACTTATCAGTTCACTGCTAAAGACGCAAAAACTCTGTATGTGTAAAAGAGCTGATGTCAAACGTTTAAAACTTACTTTGCGGGCAATGCTCATGGTAAGGCATAATGCGAATATTCTTAAATCATGATAAAATAGTACAAGGTATATGACTTTAACTCCTTTAACTACAAGAATAATCCCCTCCATTCTGCTTTGCACAACATTCTTTTCATGTGGCGACGGAGGCAGAACTGAAAGTATATTGCGCACGGCAGACAGCCTTATGGAAGAGCATCCCGACAGCGCACTGTCCATATTGAGGCGCGACTCGCTTGAGATATGCCGTTCGGGCAAAGACTATCGCTTATGGTATGCACTGTCGCGCACCGAAGCCGACGACAAATGCTATATCCTACATATGTCAGACTCAACCATACGCGCTGCAGCAAACTATTATAATAGTCATGGCAGTGACCTTCAGCGCGTCCGTGCTAATTATCTTCTCGGCCGCGTCTATTGCGACATGCATCTTTATGGTCATGCCCTGACATCGTTCAACAAAGCCATTACAGTGGAGTCTGAAAACGATTCTACTATAAATCGCTATAAAGCCCGTTCCGCCACATGGGCAGGATATGTTTATGAGGTGAAGGGCTTGCATAAAGATGCGTTGCGATATAATAAGTTGGCATACGGATATGCCAAGCAGGCCGGTGCACAGGTTACAGAAGTTTATTCATTGAGAGATATTGGACGTTCGTATCGTGATTTAAACAGAAATGACATTGCTATACCTTATTACCAAAAAGCAGCAAAAAAAGCAAAAACTATTGATGACGCGAACCTTTATAATATGGTTATGGAGGAATTGGCCGGTATATATATTGAAGAAGGTAGGCTTGATGAAGCTTATGCGGCATTGAATACGCAATTCCTTGCAACGACAGACAAAGACATATCGTCTCATTATTACATTTGGGCTATGTACTTTGAGAAAAGAGGGCAGCTCGATTCTGCCGTTGCATATAATAAGCGTGGGATGAATTACAGCGATGTCTCTATAAAGAGGGATGTGTCTTTGGATTTAGCTCGATTATTAATGAAACAGGGCAAGCATAACGAGGCAATAAAGTATTATGAGCAATATTCTGTGTATTCTGACTCTGTGACGGCAAGCGAGCTAAATGAAACATCAGATATGTTGTCACAGGTGGAGAAGAATATTGATATAGAGCGTAAAAATACTATATTGGCAGAGACAAAGACAAATCTTACCATATTGCTTTCGGTAATTATCTTTACGGTGATAGTTGTGTCTTTGATTTTGATAAAACATTATTCTAATGTGAGAAAACGCATACGGGAACAGCAGGAACGTGCAAATAATTATTTAAGCCAGCTCCAAGAAACTGGAATGCAAAAAATGAAGCGTAATGAAGAGCGTATAGCACAATTGGAAACAGAATTATCTGTCTCGAACGAAAAACTTACTGAAATACGCAAGTCTTTAATGCGTAACGAGGCTGAGATGCTGGCTAAGCAGAATGAACATATGCTCTTTAAAGAAAAACATCGTGAGCTGCTGATAGCTGACTTGGCTGATACGGATGTATATAAATTGTATCATACTCCAAATGCCGTACCGTCTTCTGCTGATTATCACAGACTTGTTGAAGCCTTGAATAAGGCATACAACAATTTTACAAAACGCCTTAAAGAGTTTTATCCAGACATAAATGATAATGAAGTATGGATTTGTTGTATGGTGAAAGTAGGTCTTTCATCTAAAGAAATATGCAATATATCATCTTATTCATATAGCTCTCTCGGCATGGCAAAGTCACGTTTATACTTTAAAATGTTTCAAAAAAAGGGAGGAGCAAAAGATCTTGACCATTTTATCAAAGAGCTTTAACACTATTGTAAATAGCTGGAAATCAACATATTGTAATTTTGTGAAGTTTTGTGAAGTGAAATATTATCGTATATCTCGCTATTTTTTGTAATTTTGTAAAAGTTGAATATGAGACTATGAAAAAGCCGTATCCGTATTTTTTGCGATATGTGCAATCTTCGTTTTCGTAGCAATAATGCCTGCTGGTTTGGCTGGAGATACCGGATAAGGCATTATAATTAGTAATAGACTTATTTAAATTTTGGGTGGACAAAATATGATTATATTTAAGCTTTTAATAACAATTGCGCTGCTTGCTGCGGGTGTATATTTTGATATACGTAAGAGAAGAAATGCTCTCGCATGTTTGTTCTTTTATGTTTCTTTTCTCACAATGTTTGCCAACGTATTTGAGGATTTGACCAACTGGCATGAGTTGGCCGTAATAGCAACTTGCCTGCTGATATTTGCGGGGATATTGCTTATTGTGAGAAAGATAAAAAACAAGTATAAAAGATAATTGTAAGTTGCTGATTTTATGATAGAAGAAATCTTAATGTATTTCTTCAATAAAGTTATGTACTGTTTATACATATTATTAAATGTACAATTTATAGAAATTATTAAAAATATTTCTTTATCAGATCTTTAAGAATCTGAGTCCGGCTGTATTTGATTTAAATGATTTTTATTAATTTTGCAATGCGCAGAACTTATCAGTTCACTGCTAAAGACGCAAAAACTCTGTATGTGTAAAAGAGCTGATGTCAAACGTTTAAAACTTACTTTGCGGGCAATGCTCATGGTAAGGCATAATGCGAATATTCTTAAATCATGATAAAATAGTACAAGGTATATGACTTTAACTCCTTTAACTACAAGAATAATCCCCTCCATTCTGCTTTGCACAACATTCTTTTCATGTGGCGACGGAGGCAGAACTGAAAGTATATTGCGCACGGCAGACAGCCTTATGGAAGAGCATCCCGACAGCGCACTGTCCATATTGAGGCGCGACTCGCTTGAGATATGCCGTTCGGGCAAAGACTATCGCTTATGGTATGCACTGTCGCGCACCGAAGCCGACGACAAATGCTATATCCTACATATGTCAGACTCAACCATACGCGCTGCAGCAAACTATTATAATAGTCATGGCAGTGACCTTCAGCGCGTCCGTGCTAATTATCTTCTCGGCCGCGTCTATTGCGACATGCATCTTTATGGTCATGCCCTGACATCGTTCAACAAAGCCATTACAGTGGAGTCTGAAAACGATTCTACTATAAATCGCTATAAAGCCCGTTCCGCCACATGGGCAGGATATGTTTATGAGGTGAAGGGCTTGCATAAAGATGCGTTGCGATATAATAAGTTGGCATACGGATATGCCAAGCAGGCCGGTGCACAGGTTACAGAAGTTTATTCATTGAGAGATATTGGACGTTCGTATCGTGATTTAAACAGAAATGACATTGCTATACCTTATTATCAAAAGGCTGCAAAAAAAGCGAAGGCTATTAATGACAGTTATCTATATAATATGGTAAGAGGTGAATTGGCTGCTATATATATGAAAGAAGGTCTATTGGATAAAGCAAAATATATATTTAATATACCATTGAATGGCTATACAGAAAATAACAAATCAGCGAATTATTATATAAGAGCTGTATACTATGAAAATACAGAACATCTTGATTCTGCAATTTATTATAATAAAAAAGGGATGCAATATGGTTCTTTAAAACAAAACTTACAGGCATCTTTGGATTTAGCCAATTTATATATTAAGGCCGGTGATCAAGCTGATGCAATAAGATATTATAGTCTCTATTCAAATTATGTTGATTCGTTAATGAAAAATCAGGTTGTAGAATATGGAGACTTTATGTCCGGCATGGAACGTATGCTTGATGTTGAACGCAGAAATGCAGATTTGATATCTTCGCGTTTACATCTTGTCATATCATTGTTTGTTCTGATATTATGTATAATCATTTTTTGTCTTGCCTTAGCAAAAATATACCAGAAACGTAAGAAAAAGTATTTAGAGCAGCAAGAGCGCGTAAGACAATATCTCCGTGAACGAAGTTTAAAAGAACAGCAGCGTTCACAACAAAACAAAGAACGTATAGAACTTCTTGAAAATGAGCTATCAGATTCAAATAAGATGTTGTCAGAACTCCATGAAAAGCTTATCCGCAATGAAACGGAGATGCTGAAATATAAAGAAACTCTATATACCTATGAGCAAAAACACCAAGAGCTGTTAGTTGCCGACTTAACTGATACGGATGTATATAAATTGTATCACACTCCAAATGTAGTACCGTCTTCTGCTGATTATCACAGACTTGTTGAAGCCTTGAATAAGGCATACAACAATTTTACAAAACGCCTTAAAGAGTTTTATCCAGACATAAATGATAATGAAGTATGGATTTGTTGTATGGTGAAAGTAGGTCTTTCATCTAAAGAAATATGCAATATATCATCTTATTCATATAGCTCTCTCGGCATGGCAAAGTCACGTTTATACTTTAAAATGTTTCAAAAAAAGGGAGGAGCAAAAGATCTTGACCATTTTATCAAAGAGCTTTAACACTATTGTAAATAGCTGGAAATCAACATATTGTAATTTTGTGAAGTTTTGTGAAGTGAAATATTATCGTATATCTCGCTATTTTTTGTAATTTTGTAAAAGTTGAATATGAGACTATGAAAAAGCCGTATCCGTATTTTTTGCGATATGTGCAATCTTCGTTTTCGTAGCAATAATGCCTGCTGGTTTGGCTGGAGATACCGGATAAGGCATTATAATTAGTAATAGACTTATTTAAATTTTGGGTGGACAAAATATGATTATATTTAAGCTTTTAATAACAATTGCGCTGCTTGCTGCGGGTGTATATTTTGATATACGTAAGAGAAGAAATGCTCTCGCATGTTTGTTCTTTTATGTTTCTTTTCTCACAATGTTTGCCAACGTATTTGAGGATTTGACCAACTGGCATGAGTTGGCCGTAATAGCAACTTGCCTGCTGATATTTGCGGGGATATTGCTTATTGTGAGAAAGATAAAAAACAAGTATAAAAGATAATTGTAAGTTGCTGATTTTATGATAGAAGAAATCTTAATGTATTTCTTCAATAAAGTTATGTACATACTGAATGAATATAAGACTTTAAATATGGCATATAAATTGGTTCTTTTGTTGTATTGCTTTATCAGCTGCTTTACACTTTCAGCCCAGACAACTGACAGCGTGATAATGAGTATTATTTATACATCTGAATACAACTATTCAAAGTATAGAAAGTCTGACCGCTGTGATATGATGCGTCTTGATATAGGAAAGCGTTCATCACACTTTTTCAGCGACTATTTTGAGCAGAAACTGGCAAAGATGGACAGCATGAATATGAGTGGAAGTATAAGCATAATGCGTTTGGAAAAAGAGACGCGCGCCCTTGAAGTTGGTCAGACCTATGGCATTTATAAGAATTTTCCGTCAGACAGACGATTGACTTACACTGAGGATATACTTGACAACAGATTTGTTTGTGAGGAGGATATGCCACAAATAAACTGGAGTATTGTTGAAGGTGATACCGTTATCTGCGGTTATGGGTGTTTAAAGGCTGAAGGAGAATTACGTAGACGCAAATGGAATGTATGGTTTGCTCCTGAAATTGCTGTAAGCGATGGCCCATGGAAACTTTGTGGACTGCCCGGACTGATATTGCAGGCTGTTGATACGGAAAACATATTCTCGTTTAGATGTGTGGGTATAGAGAAGTCTGAGGGCAGAGCCTTAAAGATGGTTAACAGAAAATATGAAAGGTGTACGCCGGAAAAGTTATATACAATTAGCACAAAATTTCTTTCGGATCCTTTAACTTATATGCGTGACATATATGGACTTACAATTCCGCAAGAAGTTATAAACCAATTTGTTCCTGAAACTAATGCCAAGGCGAAGCTACATTTTTTAGAGTATTATGACAAAGAATAAACAATATATATGTCCTTAATTGCCAACCTAAGTATGAGGTCATTGAAAATGTGATAGTTCTTAGCTGTCGCTTTCATAAATTGTAACCAGCCGTAAAAAAATACTTGTATGACAGATATTTCGTAATGTCCTTTAAATAAATAATATATGAGAAAATACATCTTATTACTTTTGCTATTGCATCTGGCAGCACTGTCGGCCGAGACAGCCGACAGCGTTATGCTGCACATCGTATATAATACAACTTATGCCACATACGGCAACGGACATAAAACTCATGACGTTATGGCATTGGATGTGGGGCGTACCATGTCTCATTTTTATAGCGAGGCTCAAAGGCTGCGTGACGAGCAGATGAAAAAGATCAATGAAAGCAATCTGCCGCCCGACATAGCCATAAGCAGCGCAAAGAACGTGAGCAGAGGCGGTTTGCAATGGCATGTATGCAAGCGTCCTTCAGGTGGTGACAGCATAACATTTTACGACACGTTTGGATTAGACGGAGTGAAATACTCTGTGGTTGACAACCGGCAGCAATGGCATATCGAAGATGGTGATACCACAATATACGGATACAGTTGTGGCAAGGCATGGGCAGACATAGGCGGACGGCGGTGGACTGCATGGTTCACGGCAGACATTCCGGTAAGCGACGGCCCATGGAAACTGCGCGGACTACCGGGACTCATACTCAAAGCTGTTGAATCAGACGGAATATATTCATTCTGCTGCACATCAATAACAAGCGGAAACGGAATGTTGGTGGAAATGCCTTCGGGAAATTATACAGATTGCACATATGATGAATACAAAACGCTTTATTATAAATATAACGACGATCCAATACAGTTTCTCGTCACCCGTACCGGCAACTCGCTGCCCATTCCCGGCAGTAAACGGAAGAGCGCGATAATATCAATAGACGAAAAACCGTTTACGCACTGATTACGTCCCTCTCTCTGTGCCTTTTACGTTATGACATATACTTGTCGCGCTACAAAATTTAAAGTTTTAAACATATAGGGAGACAATGCCATGACAAATTGGATTACAACTCAATGAAGAGAGGCTGATAATATGTTGATGCATTGCATAAAAAAATAAGCTAAGATATGAGAAAATTCATGATGATATTCTTGTTGTTGCCGTTTATGACGCTGTCTGCCTCCACAGCCGACAGTGTTCTACTTAGCGTAACATATCAGGTGCGATATGCTAACGCAGAAGGTGAAAACGAAGCTAAACAGGACTTGATGAAACTTGACATAGGCAACAATGCGTCACACTTTTACAGTTGGATGAACAGAATGAAAGAAGCCCTGATGGACAGCATGAATGCTACAGGGCAAATAAACTTAGAGAAGATACGCAAGCAGGTTAAGCCATATCAGAGCGGGCAGGCGTATCACATTTATAAGAACATTCCGTCACAGGGAAGATTGGTGTATGTCGACAGAGTGCTGATAGATTTCTTTAAATATGAAGAAGACATGCCACATATAGAATGGACTCTGACAGAGAGCGACAGCACCGTGGCTGGTTATAGATGCCAAAGCGCTGTGGGCGAATTGCGCGGGCGCAGATGGCACGTATGGTTTACCACCGACATACCCATAGCTGACGGCCCGTGGAAATTATGTGGCCTGCCTGGACTGATACTAAAGGCTGCTGACGAAACAGGAACATTCTCGTTTGTATGCACAGCCATAGAAAAAGGCGACGGACGGCAGTTGGCGGTCGACAAGCAAAAGTATGTGGGCTGTACTCCTCTGGAACTGCAAGATATCTACAAGGAATACTTTGCCAACATAAAACTTTATATGGAAAAGGTAAACGGTGTTCCGTTCACCAAACATTATATGGAAACAGGAAACACTGAAGCATTGAAGAAAAAGCCGGTGAATCTGATGGAGACATACAGGCCTTAACCCTTCATCTTCAGTAATGAAACTGCTTATGATTATATGAAAAATAAATTATGCCCAATTATGAAAAAGATATTTGTCCTGATTTTACTTATAATCCCTCTACTGCTTAATGCCCGGACATTTACGGGCGTTGTTAAGGATGAGGGCGGTAAGCCGCTCCCCGGAGTGTCGGTTATGCTTAAAAGCACAGCAGGACGCATAAGGGCATACGCCATAACGGCTAAGACGGGAGCCTTTACGCTGAAGCATGAAGGAGAAGACGGACAAACCGACTCGCTCGTATTCAGAAGTATGGGCTATGCCACAGTGACGCTGGCTGCAAAGACATATAAAGACGGACGGACAATAACCATGAGGGAAGAAGTTTTCGCGCTGAAAGAAGTGAAGGTGAAACCGGACAAGATAACACAGCGCGGCGACACGATAGACTATCTTGTAAGCAGTTTCCGTCAGAAAAACGACCGCTCGATAGCCGACGTCATATCACGTATGCCCGGAATGGAAGTTGGAAAAGACGGCAGCATAACATATCAGGGCAAAAGCATCAACAAGTTTTATATTGAAGGCATGGACCTCATGGGCGGCAAATATGGCGTAGCGAGCAACAACATAGATGCCGGCAAGGTGAAGAAGGTGCAGGTGATGGAGAATCATCAGCCTGTGAAGACACTTAAGGATGTTGTGTTCAGTGACCAGGCTGCGCTTAACATCGTGCTCGACGAGAAGGTGAAAGATATGTGGCAGGGAGAACTGTCGCTTGGCGGAGGCGCCACTCTGCAGGGAAAGACAGACGCATTGTATGACAGTCGGGCACTGGCAATGCTGTTTTCGCGCAAGATGCAGAGCATATCAATGTATAAATGCAACAACACAGGCAAGGACATAAGCAGCGAAGTTGGCTCATTGGCATCGCTAGAAGAGAGCGTGCCGGCTGCGGGCGGACTGCTTTCTGGTATTGGTCTGGGCAGAACAGGACTTGACGAAAGCCGCACCATGTTTAACTACACACATATACTTGCCACCAACTGGCTGTTTAAGACGGCGGCAGACAACGACCTGCGACTTCAACTTACGGGGCTGTTCGACAAAAGTCTGGAGCGGCAGCAGTCGCAGACCGTTTATACCGACTTAGGCAGCGGAGCCGTTATAACACAGGATAACGACGCACGGGCATACCGCAACGAATATGAAGGCGAGCTGATGTATAAAGTGAATAAAGACCGGCTATATCTTGTAAACACCCTTAAAGGGTATGCCGACTTTAACCGCAGCCTCGGTACATCTGTACTTAACGGACAGACAACGCAGCAGAGCGTAAGACCGCGTGAAAGATATGTGGCAGACAATCTGCGTTTCATTAAGAATTTTTCAGGTGGAAACAGTTTTTCGTTAAGTTCAGCTGCCGCTTATCATTATAAGCCCGGAACGCTGCTCATATCAGACGGATCGGCAGAGACGCTCAACATAGGTCAGTTAGACTGGAAAACTTATACAAATTTCAGACACAGATTGTGGTTGCTGAATATTACATATACCGTAGGATTTGACCTGAAACGGCAGAACATAGACGTAGAAAACGTAGTGAACACAGCTACAGATAAGTATGATGAATATAGGGCTTACGTATCTCCTGACATAAGCATTAAGACACACGACGTAAGTATCAGTCTTAATGTGCCGATAAACTGGCGCTATCGCAGTCTGAATTCGCTGTCGGCACATAAGTTTACGGCAGACCCATCGCTCTATTTCAGCTATGAGCCAACGGCGCGATGGCAACTTACGGCAGGCGGCTCATATTCATGGATGCCGCAGGACGCGCTGACATCCATGCCGACGCTGGTGTTCACCGACTATATAACAGCGCGTCGCGGCAACGGACAGCTTGACTATATTGAAGTTTTTGTATTGAATGCCGCTGCAAGATACAAGAACGTGATAAGCGGATTTTTTGCCAATGGCGGAATAGTTTACAGCCGTATGGGCAACATGCTGATGTATAAGGGTGAACTCGTAGATAATGTTTATTGCAGCACTCCGTCGGACCAACGCTCGTCCGTAATCATGATTACGCTTAACGGCTCGGTAAGCAAGAGCTTCGACTGGGCCGGTTTGTTACTTAAATTATCTGCACGTCAGACATGGAACAACTACAGTATGCTCATAAATGACAATGTGCAGCCATTCAGAATGGAAAGCAGCGAGATAAAGCTCAACATCTCTATAAAGCCTCTGTATTGGCTTTCTGCCGACTTGACGTCTTCACTAAACCGTAACCATCAGACCAATCAGGAGAGTACAGACAGTTATGACAAAACATTATGTTATTTTACCCATAAGCTGCGCACATATATCATGCCGGGCAACTGGATAATTGAGCTTGACAACGAGATGTATCACAGTAACGACGAATCGGTGTCGACAACATTGTTTTCCGACCTTTCTATAACATACAAGACACGACACATTGAAATAGGTGCAGCCTGTCATAACCTGTTTGGCAAAGATCTGTTTGAGCGCCGATATTTTACAGACACACAACGCATATATACATCCACCCGTCTGCGTCCACGAGAAATATTGTTCAAGGTACGTTTCAGCTTGTAGTGACAGAATTGCCGTAAGAACTCATAGCATTGCTGGCTAAAAAACTGAATCGTCATTAGAATTGAAACTGTATTTTTGCTTTATATAAAACGGATTTTAGTACTATTTTTCGCTAATAGAAAATAGAAATGCGGCTGAAAGCATGTATGCGCAAAAAAGGTAAAAATATATATGAACTAATGACTGATTTGAAGTAAATGTGATGGTATCTGAAAAAATAAGAGGGTGAGGCTAAACAATCAGCCCCACCCTCTTATTTTTGTATTGCTCAATAATAACGAACAGTTGGATAATTATAAATTGCTATTCGAACACCTCTTCAATACCTCCTGCGCTATAGTCGTCGAATTCAGAAACGCAGGGGTTGAAATCTTCAGGTATGTCAAACTTCTCATTAGGGTCGTATCCCAGTGAGCGGTCGGCAAACACTTTCTTCATATAATAAGCCCAGATAGGCAAAGCCATGTTGGCACCCTGTCCCATCCTGGTAGAATCGAAATGTATGTCGCGGTCTTCACCGCCAACCCAGCATCCGCTTACCAAAGACGGTGTGAAGCCCATAAACCATGCATCTGCATTGCGGTTGGTAGTACCTGTCTTGCCTCCCATGTCACATTCAATCTTATATTTATATCTCATTCGGCTTCCCGTTCCACCATCCATAACGGCCTTAAGCATTTCGAGCATCTTATAAGCACTCTCTTCACTTATAACCTCATTCATGCGCGGCTGGAATGTGGCTATCACGTTGCCATCGTTATCCTCTATCTTCGAGACAAACATCGGCGAACAGTGTATGCCGTGGTTGGCAAACGTGGTGTAAGCGCTCACCATCTCGCATACTGACGCTTCATTAGGACCAAGACAAAGCACGATGGACGGATATACACCATAAGTGTTTATGCCGAAATCGCGCAATATGCGCAAAAAGTCCTGAGGATTGATACGGCTCATAAGATAAGCTGAAATCCAGTTGTTCGACTGTGCCAATCCCCATTTCAGCGTCACCATCTGTCCGTATCTTGACCTGCTGCTGTTTCGAGGAGTCCAGTTACCGTAAGAGCGCTGAACGTTGGGTGCCACATCACATGGCGACATTCCGTTAGACATGCTCAAGGCATAGAGGAACGGCTTTATGGTAGAACCGACCTGACGGCGTCCTTGTGTTGCCATGTCGTAAGTGAAATGAGTAAAGTCTACACCGCCTACGTAAGCTTTCACGGCACCGTTGCGTGGGTCCATGCTCACAAAGCCAGACCGCAGGAAAGACTTGATATAACGTATAGAGTCGAGCGGCGTCATAACCGTGTCAACATCACCGTGATATGTAAATACAGACATCTCAACCGGAGTTCTGAATGCTTTCTGTATTTCACTTTCTGTAGCACCCTGCTCTTTCATTGCTCTGTATCTTTCGCTCTGACGTATAGAGCGGTTAAGTATACTTCTTACCTCAGCCGCCGTAAGAGCGTTGGTAAACGGAGCATTAGGCTTAGTCCTGTTCTCCTTTGTGAATGCCGGCTGAAGATATTTTCCCACATGCTGAAGAACTGCTTCTTCGGCATATCTCTGCATGCGTGAATCTATGGTAGTGAAAATCTTTAAGCCGTCTGTGTAGACATTATACGGTTCGCCGTTTTTCTTAAAGTTTTTGTTGCACCAACCGTAAAGCGGGTCGGTTTCCCAGGCAAGCGAGTCAATGGCAAACTGAACATGGTTCCACGAAGGATAATCTTCAATCTTCGGCTTCTTTGCCATAATATACTGTCTCAGGAATTCGCGGAAGTAAGTGGCAATGCCGTCTTTATGATCAACACGATGAAAGTTGAGTGCCAATGGCTCGTCATGCGCCTTTTGGTATTCTTCGTTGGTAAGGTATCCGGCTTTAAGCATCTGCCCCAATACAACATTGCGGCGTTCGGTACATCTTTCAGGATATCTTACAGGATTAAAATAAGAAGGATTCTTGCACAAGCCGATAAGTGTGGCCGACTCTGTGAGAGTAAGATTCTTCGGGTCTTTGTCGAAATAGACATCCGCTGCCGTCTTTATGCCCACTGCGTTATGCAGAAAGTCGAAATAATTAAGATACATCGTAATTATTTCTTCTTTCGTGTAGAAGCGTTCCAGCTTGACGGCAATAACCCACTCTATCGGTTTTTGCAGCAAGCGTTCGAGCGTACTCTTTGCTGTTGAGGAGTAAAGCTGCTTAGCCAGCTGCTGGGTTATGGTAGAACCTCCTCCGGCACTTTTCTGTCCGAGTATTCCACGTTTTACTATGGCACGCGTCAACGCAATGAAGTCTATACCCGAATGATCATAAAAGCGTTCATCTTCGGTTGCGACAAGAGCTTGAACGAGATACGGGGAAATGCCATTATAGTCAACATGAACACGATTTTCACGGTTCATATTATAAGTGCCCAATATCTTGCCGTCGACAGAATATACCTGCGAAGCATATCTACTTATAGGATTCTGCAAATCTTCAAGATCAGGCATATATCCAATCCATCCAAACCATATTGAGGTAAATGCAACCGCCAAAAATACTATAATCACGCAAAGCGCTCCCCACAGGATACGCACAAATGTTTTTCTCATTACACTTTATTAAAAAACTAATTAGTTGCAAAAATAATATTTTTCTTTTGAAATATCAATCATAAATTAAAAATAATGCGTAACTTCGCAGTCGAATTAGAAACACTACACTAATGGGAAAACATAATTTTGTAACTATTGCTGACTTGTCAAAGGATAAAATACTTTATATGATAAAGTTAGCACAAGAGTTTGAAAAACATCCTAACAGAGAAATTCTAAAAGGCAAGGTGGTCGCAACGCTTTTCTTTGAGCCTTCCACTCGTACGCGCCTGAGTTTTGAAACAGCGGCTAATCGTCTTGGTGCCCGTGTTATTGGATTCAGCGATGCCAAAGTAACAAGTGCAACAAAAGGCGAAACTCTTAAAGACACGATATTAATGGTGTCTAATTATGCTGACGTGATAGTGATGCGTCATTATATTGAAGGTGCCGCACAATATGCCAGTGAAGTTGCTCCAGTCCCAATAATCAATGCAGGTGACGGCGCTCATCAGCATCCGTCACAATGTATGTTAGACCTTTATTCTATATACAAGACACAAGGCACACTTGAAAATCTTAACATATGTCTTGTTGGTGATTTGAAATATGGACGAACGGTACATTCATTGATTATGGCAATGAGGCATTTCAACCCGACATTCCATTTTATTGCACCTAAAGAATTGGCAATGCCTAATGAATATAAAATATATTGTAAAGAGCATAATATAAAATATGTTGAGCATACTGCTTTTAACGAAAAAATAATCAATGAAGCCGACATATTATATATGACACGTGTTCAGAAAGAAAGATTCTCGGATTTGATGGAATACGAGAAAGTTAAAAACGTTTATATTCTCAAAAACGACATGTTGGCTAATGCGCGTGATAATATGAAAATACTACACCCTCTTCCACGTGTAAATGAAATTGAATATGATGTCGACGCCAACCCTCATGCTTATTATATTCAACAGGCACAGAATGGACTTTATGCACGTGAGGCAATAATCTGTGATGTACTTGGAATGTCAATGGATGAGATAATAAATGATCCGACAATTATAGGATGACAATTTAACAAACACTTTCAAGACAATTTATAGCAATGAATAAAAAAGAAAGATTGGTTGCCGCTATAGAGAACGGTACTGTCATTGATCATATACCTTCAGAAAAGACATATGAAGTTGCAAACATATTAGGACTTCAGAATTTGAAAACTGTCGTAACAATTGGCTACAACTATTTGTCTAAAAAAATAGGACATAAAGGTATAATTAAAGTTGAAGATAAATTTTTTACAGATGAAGAGATTTCAAGACTCTCTGTCGTAGCTCCCAATGTAGTGCTTAATATTATCCGCAATTATGAAGTTGTGGAAAAGAAAAAAGTTGAAACGCCTGATGAAATAAAGGGCATTATAAAATGCAATAATCCAAAGTGTATTACAAATAATGAGCCGATGAAAACCGTATTTAATGTCATTGACAAGGAAAACGGAATCATAAAGTGCCATTATTGTGACAAAGAGCAAGATATAAATAAGGTAAAACTTGTATAAGTTTAGAATAAATATCTTGCATGCATCAATAATTTTATTTATTTTTGCATATCTAATAATAACCTAAACACAACATTGATATAAAAAGCTATTGTATGGAAAGAGATCAAGTAATTTTCGACCTCATCGAAAAAGAACACCAAAGACAGTTGAAAGGAATGGAACTCATTGCCTCAGAAAACTTTGTAAGTGACGAAGTTATGCAAGCTATGGGCTCATACCTGACAAACAAGTATGCTGAAGGACTACCGGGCAAACGTTATTATGGCGGTTGCGGTGTTGTAGACGAAGTTGAGACATTGGCTATCGAGCGTGTAAAGAAACTGTTTGGAGCTGAATTTGCCAACGTGCAGCCTCATTCTGGTGCACAGGCCAATGCAGCTGTTATGCTTGCAGTATTGAATCCGGGTGACACTTTCCTCGGACTTAACCTCGCTCACGGTGGACATCTGTCTCATGGCTCAAGCGTTAACACATCAGGTATTCTCTATAAGGCTATAGGATATAACCTTAATAAGGAAACAGGACGTGTTGACTATGATGAGATGGAAAAACTTGCCATAGAGCATAAGCCGAAGCTTATTATCGGTGGAGGTTCTGCATATAGCCGTGAATGGGACTATAAACGCATGCGTGAAATTGCCGATAAAGTAGGTGCGTTACTGATGATAGATATGGCACATCCGGCAGGTCTTATAGCAGCCGGTCTGCTTGATAATCCTGTTAAATATGCTCATATCGTTACTTCTACAACACACAAGACTCTCCGTGGTCCTCGTGGTGGAATTATTTTGATGGGTAAGGATTTTGAAAACCCATGGGGAAAGAAAACTCCAAAGGGTCAGATAAAGATGATGAGTCAGCTGCTCAATAGTGCTGTGTTCCCCGGAATACAAGGTGGTCCGTTGGAGCATGTAATTGCAGCAAAGGCTGTTGCATTTAACGAGGCTCTGCAGCCTGAATTCAAGGAGTGGGCAAAGCAAGTTAAAAAGAATGCGGCTGTATTGGCAGACGAACTCATGAAGCGTGGTTTCACTATCGTGAGTGGTGGAACCGATAACCACTCTATGCTTGTTGACTTGCGTTCTAAATACCCGGATCTTACAGGAAAGGTTGCTGAGAATGCACTTGTTTCTGCAGATATAACAGTAAACAAGAATATGGTTCCTTACGATACGCGCAGTGCATTCCAGACATCAGGAATACGTCTCGGAACTCCTGCAATTACAACACGTGGCGCAAAAGAAGACCTTATGGTTCTTATCGCAGACTTGATTGAGGAGGTTCTTAACGCTCCTGAGGATGAAAATGTTATAGCATCTGTACGTGCAAGGGTAAATGAGACTATGTCTAAATATCCCCTCTTTGCGTATTAAAAGATAATTAGCAAGCAAAATATAAGATGGCATGACCAAGGTAAATATTGGCTCATGCCATCTTTTCGTAAAAACGTCATATAATATAATTTGTCTGAAAAATCTAATGCAAAAGCTGATATGTGATGATTTATCACATAAATGTAAACTACATAAAAATATTTTAAAAATTTTTATTGTTATATTAAGGCCAACAAACACAAAAAAATTTGGAAGTTTGGATTATTTGTTATAATTTTGCAGCCGATTTAGTCCGCAAAGGCTCAAACAAGTTATGGCACAACGTCATACGCCTTACGGAAAAAACCGTTTAACATAAAAAAATGTACGCAATTGTAGAAATTAACGGTCAGCAGTTCAAGGCTGAACAGGGCAAGAAACTGTTCGTACACCACATGAAAGATGTAAAAGAAGGCCAGGCTGTTGAATTCGACAAGGTACTGCTTGTCGACAATGAAGGTTCAGTACAGGTAGGTGCACCAACCGTAGACGGTGCAAAAGTAGTATGTGAAGTTGTAAACCCTCTTGTTAAAGGTGACAAAGTCATTGTTTTCAAGATGAAGCGCAGAAAAGATTACCGTAAAAAGAACGGTCATCGTGCTCAATTCACTGAGGTACAAATCAAAGAAGTAATCGCTTAAATTTAGGAGGAACAAGAAATGGCACATAAGAAAGGTGTAGGTAGTTCTAAGAACGGACGTGAGTCAGCTTCTCAAAGATTAGGCGTTAAGATTTGGGGTGGACAGAAAGTAATCGCCGGTAACATCATCGTTCGCCAGCGTGGTACAAAACACAACCCTGGTAAAAACGTAGGTATTGGTAAAGATGATACTCTTTACGCTTTGGTTGATGGTGTGGTTAACTTCCACAAGGGTCGCAAAGACAAGAGCGTTGTATCTGTAATACCTGAAGCAGAAGCTTAAACAAAGAATTTTTAATTATTTATTCCAAACAAACACAAGAATCCCATTTCTCACACGAGAATTGGGATTTTTGCCGTTTTTAATAGTTACAAAAGAATATTTTTTTGTAAATTTGCATCAGTTATCATAAAATATAAATTGTATGCTTACACTAAAACTCATCAGTGAAGAAACTGAACGTGTAATTAAGGGGCTTGAGAAAAAGCACTTTAATGGTGCTAAAGAAGCCATTGACAATGTATTGGCACTGGATAAAACCAGACGCGAGACTCAGCAGAAACTTGACAAGAACCTGCAAGAAAGCAAGCTGTTGTCAGCACAGATAGGTTCTCTCATGAAGGAAAAGAAAACAGACGAGGCCAATGCAATAAAAGAAAATGTATCCAAACTCAAGGAAAGTGCCAAGAATCTGGAGCATCAATTAGATAAGACACAAAAAGAACTTACAGAACTTCTCTGTACAATTCCCAATATCCCTAACGATGATGTACCCGAAGGTAAAGATGCTTCAGACAATGTCGTTGTAAAAGAAGGCGGACATATACCAGATTTACCGGCAGATGCATTGTGCCACTGGGATTTGTGCAAGAAATTTAATCTGATAAATTTCGATTTAGGTGTGAAAATTACTGGTGCAGGATTTCCTGTATACATTGGTAAGATGGCAAGATTCCAAAGAGCACTCGAAGCATTTTTCCTTGAAGAGGCACGTAAAAGTGGATATCTCGAAATTCAACCTCCATATGTAGTGAATGAAGCTTCAGGATATGGAACAGGACAGCTGCCTGATAAAGAGGGACAGATGTATCACTGCAATGTTGACAACCTATATCTTATTCCTACAGCCGAGGTTCCTGTAACAAATATTTTCCGTGACGTAATACTTGATGAGAAGGATCTTCCAATTAAACGTTGCGCATATTCTGCTTGTTTCAGACGCGAGGCAGGATCATATGGTAAAGATGTTCGTGGACTGAACAGGCTTCATCAGTTTGACAAAGTTGAAATCGTACGTATCGACAAGCCGGAACATTCTTATGAATCACTTAATGAGATGCTCGCACATGTTGAAGGACTATGTCAGAAGTTGGAATTGCCATATCACATTTTACGCCTCTGTGGTGGTGATATGAGTTTTACGTCAGCTATTTGTTACGATTTTGAGGTTTTCAGTGCTGCACAGAAAAAGTGGCTTGAAGTTTCATCTGTAAGTAACTTTGAAAGCTATCAGGCAAATCGTTTGAAATGTCGTTATCGTAATTCTGAAACGAAGAAGACTGAACTTTGTCACACATTAAATGGTTCTGCGCTGGCATTGCCTCGTATCGTTGCGACGATAATTGAAAATAATCAGACGCCTGATGGTATTAGAGTACCGAAAGTGCTTGTGCCATATTGTGGGTTTGACATGCTTGATGATAAAAACTTCTAAAAATAGTTTATTGCAGACTTTAAATTTATGGTTTGTGGTTTGCGCCATAAACCATAAATTATATATAAACCTTAATTTTAATAACTTCTACACCTTAAAACGACAATGAATAAAATTATTCGTAAAGAGCAGTTCTCTGAAAATGTATTTCTATTTGAAGTAGAAGCGCCATTAATTGCGAAAAGCAGAAAAGCTGGAAATTTCGTAATTGTCAGAATTGGCGAAAATGGAGAACGTATGCCGCTCACTATTGCTGATGCAGACATAGAAAAAGGTACAATTACAATGGTTGTACAGAAAGTAGGTCTGTCATCAATAAAAATGTGTAACCTAAATGTCGGTGATTATATAACTGATGTTGTTGGGCCTCTAGGCAATCCTACGGACATAAAAAAATTTGGAACTGTAATATGTGCAGGAGGTGGTGTCGGTGTCGCTCCGATGCTTCCGATTATAAAGGCGTTAAAGGCTGCTGGAAACAGAGTCTTATCTGTAATTGCCGGACGTAACAAAGACCTTATAATCCTAGAAAATGAGGTAAGAGCAAATAGTGATGAAACAATAATAATGACAGATGACGGCTCTTATGGGGAAAAAGGTGTTGTAACTGTTGGTATTGAAAAACTAATCAATCAAGAACATATTGATAAAGTTTTTGCAATAGGTCCTCCTATAATGATGAAGTTCAGCTGCATGCTTACTAAGAAGTATAACATACCTACGGATGTTTCACTTAATACCATAATGGTTGATGGAACAGGTATGTGTGGAGCATGCAGACTTACAATTGGCGGCAAGACAAAATTTGTTTGCATAGATGGTCCTGAATTTGACGGCGCATTGGTTGACTGGGACGAGATGTTCAAGCGCATGGGCACATTTAAACGTGTAGAAAAAGAAGAACTTGAGCATTTTGAAGAGCACATGAACGCAACAAAGCCTCATGCAGACCACAAAGGAGAACTTAACATAAATGCAGATGTACAGATTACGGATGAACCTATTGAAGTGTTGACTGACAGAAATGCAGAATGGCGTAAGTCACTTCGTGCATCAATGAAGCCAAAAGAACGCACTGCAATAGAAAGAGTTGTCATGCCTGAATTGGATCCTGTTTATCGTGCAACGACAAGATATGAGGAAGTTAATAAGGGACTTACCAAAGAAATGGCAATGACAGAGGCTAAAAGATGCCTCGACTGTGCAAAACCTACATGTATTGAAGGTTGTCCGGTTAACATAAATATTCCTTCATTTATTAAGAACATTGAACGCGGTCAGTTCTTAGCAGCGGCAAAGGTTCTGAAGAACACCTCTGCCCTACCCGCAGTCTGTGGACGTGTATGTCCTCAAGAAAAACAATGTGAAAGCAGATGTATACATCTTAAAATGAACGAACCGGCTGTTGCTATTGGTTACCTTGAGCGCTTTGCTGCCGACTACGAGCGCGAAAGCGGACAGGTGTCACTGCCTGAAATAGGTAAATCCAATGGTATTAAGGTTGCTGTTGTAGGTTCTGGTCCTGCAGGATTAAGCTTTGCAGGTGATATGGTAAAGAAAGGATATGATGTATATGTATTTGAAGCATTGCATGAAATTGGCGGTGTACTCAAATATGGAATACCTGAATTCCGTCTTCCTAACGAGATTGTAGATGTAGAAATTGACAACCTAAAAAAGATGGGTGTTCATTTCCAAACAGACTGTATCATAGGAAAGACTATCAGTATTGAGCAGCTTGAGAACAATGGATTCAAAGGCATTTTCGTATGCTCTGGAGCCGGTCTGCCTAATTTCATGAATATACCAGGTGAAAACCTTATAAATATAATGTCTTCAAATGAGTATCTGACGCGTGTTAATCTTATGGATGCGGCTAATCCTACAACAGATACTCCGCTGAACATTGGCAAGCATGTTCTTGTCGTTGGCGGTGGAAATACGGCAATGGACTCATGCAGAACTGCTAAACGTCTTGGCGCCGATGTAACTTTAGTGTACAGACGCTCAGAAGCAGAAATGCCGGCACGACTTGAAGAGGTTAAACATGCTAAAGAAGAAGGTATCAACTTTATGTGTCTGCATAACCCGATAGAATATCTTGCAGACGAGAATGGTGCAGTAAAACAGGCTGTCTTGCAGGTTATGACATTGGGTGAGCCTGATGCATCTGGAAGAAGAAGTCCTGTACCTGTTGAGGGTAAGACAGTAACAATTGATGTTGATCAAGTTATTGTAGCAATAGGTGTATCACCTAACCCACTCGTTCCAAAATCAATTAAAGATTTGACTCTTGGACGCAAGAATACAATTGTTGTAAACGATGAGATGCAAAGTTCACGTCCTGAGATATTTGCAGGCGGTGATATTGTCAGAGGCGGTGCAACCGTAATATTAGCTATGGGTGACGGACGCCGTGCTGCCTATAATATGGACAAACAACTCATGAAAGAAAAATAAAAAATGAACGGATTATATACAATCATACTGCTCATACTAAGCAATGTCTTTATGACACTTGCCTGGTATGGGCATTTAAAACTGCAGTCATCAGGAATATCTGCAAATTGGCCTGTAATCGGTATAATTTTATTTTCTTGGGGAATAGCGTTTTTTGAATATTGCTGTCAAGTTCCGGCTAACCGTATAGGCTTCCAAGGAAATGGAGGCCCGTTTAATCTTATCCAGCTTAAAGTTATACAAGAGTGTATAAGCCTTTGTGTCTTTGCTGTTATTGCGAATATTTTGTTCCAAGGACAGTCATTACACTGGAATCATGTGTTGGCATTCTTGTTGATAATTTGTGCTGTATATCTCGTTTTTATGAAGTAAATATAACTTCATGCCATAAATTTAAATTTTATGCCTCTATTATCAGTTAGTGAAAAACTTGAGAAGAAAATCATAAGTCGTTTTCAAAAAGCGATTTATGATTATAATCTTATATGTGATGGTGACAAGATATTAATAGGTCTGTCTGGCGGAAAAGATTCATTGTGTCTCATTGATCTTATCAGTCGCAGGCTTAAAATTAATAAGCCATCATTTACGGCGGAAGCTCTTCATATAAGGATGGCTAATATAAAATATGAATCAGACTTATCTTATCTTAAAGATTTTTCTGAAAGCAGGGGCATTAAATTTAATGTTATAACAACACAATTTGATTCAATGACAGACAAGCGTAAATCACCTTGTTTTTTATGTTCATGGAATCGCCGTAAACAGTTGTTTACTAAAGCACAAGAATTAGGATGCAATAAAATTGCACTAGGTCATCACATGGATGATATAATACACACAACAATGATGAATTTATATTTTCAAGGCAGTTTCTCCACTATGCCTGTACGTTTAAAAATGAGAAAAATGCCATTGACAATTATACGTCCATTATGTCTTGAAGAAGAAAATGACCTGAGACAATATGCATTAAACAACAACTATCAGAAACAAATAAAGCTTTGTCCTTATGAAACAGATTCGCACAGAAGTGACATAAGCATAATGTTTAAGCATATTGAAGAAATGAACAAAGAGGCACGCTATTCGGTATGGAACGCACTTGAAAAAAACGGAAAACTGATAGAAGAATAGCCTAATTTTAGTTAAACAAAAATATTGCCCTACAAAAAAAGATATTTATCTTTTTACTTTCGCCTAAATTACGTTATCTTTGCATATTGAGGTGTAAAATATTTGCCTCTGAAAGGTGTATCCAACTTTGTGGCATGGCCACAATTTATGTACACAATAAAAACAATAATAATGCAAATATAACCAAGGACATGTTTAATAAACGTTTTTTGTATTTTTTTCTGATTGTATTGTCTACAAACATATCGCTGAATGTATATGGCCAAAAGACAAAGACTGTAAAAAAGGCTACAGCAACAGTAAATATTAGTGAACAAGAGCAAGCACAAATGTTATATGAAGCAATGCTTCCGTCTACAGAACAGATAATGATCATAGACAGTGTGATTGCTGACAAAAATGATTTTTTAAGTAAAATTCCATTGACCAAAGAATCCGGATCTGTGAGCACTTATAATAAGTTTTGGAATGTAACAGATCAGCCTTCATCGTATACATATACAAATGAATTTGGTAACAAAATTTATTTTTCAAAGAAAGATGAAACAGGGCATTCTCGTCTGTATACGGCAGATAAGCTTAATGGTAAATGGAATGATATAAGACATATAAAAGATTTTGATGATGAATTTACTGATATCAATAATCCGTTTATGATGTCAGACGGAATAACATTATATTTTGCAGGAAAGAGCAAAAATAATCTTGGTGGATATGACATTTATGTAACAATGTATGATGCAGACTCTACCCGATTCTATAAGCCACAAAATATAGGACTTCCATACAATTCTACAGGAAATGATTATTATTGTATTATAAATGAATTTGATTCTCTAGGATGGCTTGTTACAGACCGCAGACAACCAGAAGGAAAGGTCTGCATTTATACATTTGTTCCATCTGCATCGCGAACCGTATATGCTGATGCAAATATGGAAGAAGGTAAATTAAAGGCTCTTGCTGATATCAAGAGTATAAAGGCCACATGGACAGATCAAAAGAAACTTAATGCTGCTAAAAACAGATTGGCAAAACTCATTAAGCGTAAAAATGTAAGTGAAAGGAAGCTTATTTCATTTATTATAAATGATAATACAATATATACAAGTGCGGACGAATTTAAATCAGAAATAAATAAAAAACGGTTTGCAGAATTGTGTCAGATGAAACAGAAAGCAGAAGAAACGTCAAAATATCTTGAAAAACTTAGAAAAGAATATTCTGCAAAACCAAATATAGTATTGGGTAAAGAGATTAATAAAACAGAAAATCAACTTGACCAACTTTATACATATACTCATACATTAGAAAAAGAAATCAGAAATACAGAAAATATTGCAATAAATAATAAATAAAGGAAGAAAGAATATGGAAAAAAAATATTTTGCAGAATCAGAATTATTAATTAATCCAGATGGGAGTGTTTTTCACCTCCATGTAAAGCCTGAACATTTGGCTGATAAAATTATTCTTGTAGGAGATCCTGGAAGAGTTGCATTAGTAGCTTCACATTTTCAAACAGTAGAATGTGATGTTGAGAGTCGTGAATTTCATACAATAACAGGCATCTATAACGGAAAACGTATCATGGTAACGTCAACAGGTATTGGCTGTGACAATATTGATATTGTTATGAATGAAATTGACGCTCTTGCAAATATAGACTTTAATACACGTGAGGAAAAAGATAAAATACGTCAGTTGGAAATTGTACGTATTGGAACTTGCGGAGGCTTGCAGCCATATACTCCTGTAGGAACATTCATCTGTTCAGAAAAGTCTGTTGGATTTGACGGACTGCTTAATTTTTATGCTGGCCGTAATGCTGTGTGTGACTTAGCTATGGAAAGAGCTTTGTTAAATCATCTGGGATGGACAGGAAACATGTGTGCCCCTGCCCCATATGTTATTGATGCAGATTCAGAGTTGGTAGAACGTATTGCAGGTAAAGATATGGTAAGAGGTGTCACTATAGCATGTGGAGGTTTCTTCGGACCACAGGGACGTCAGTTGCGTGTTCCATTGGCTGATCCAAAACAAAATGAGAAAATAGAAAGTTTTGAATACAATGGTTATAGAATAACAAACTTCGAAATGGAAAGTTCTGCCCTTGCAGGGTTGGCACGTCTTATGGGACATAAAGCGACAACATGTTGCATGGTTATCGCAAACCGTGTTGCAAAGGAGGCAAATACTGGATATAAGAATAAAATTGATGATTTAATAAAAGTTGTTCTTGAGAGGATTTAGCTCATACGTAAATTTAAATAATGAAAAGATTACTATTAATTTTATGTATGGCTGTGTGTTCACTGCAATATGCATCAGCACAATATGATTTCATTCGTCCTGTAAAAGATTCAATACCTGGTGGCTATAACTTTTGGGTCTATACCCCACTTGACTATTACTATTCGCTTGAAAGTACACCAGTGATAATATTCCTCCATGGTCAAAGCCTATGTGGAAATAATCTTGAAAGAGTTAGGCGTTATGGCCCATTAGATGCAATTGTTAAAGGTCGTCAAATAGAGGCTCTTGTCATTGTCCCACAAAATCCTGGAGGTTCATGGAATCCACAAAAGATAAATGATGTTCTTGAATGGACAAAGAAAAACTATGCAATGGATTCAACAAGAGTATATGTAATAGGCATGAGTCTTGGCGGATATGGTACGCTGGATTTTGCAGGCACTTATCCCGACAAAGTAGCTGCTGCGATGGCACTTTGTGGCGGATGTACATTAAAAGATAAATCAGGACTCGGAAAAGTTCCTCTTTGGATTATTCATGGCACAGCAGACAGAGCCGTTCCAGTTAAGCAGTCACAGGTCGTTGTTGATGAATTACAAAATACAGGAAATGATACCAGACTTCGATTTGATTGGCTTAAAGGTGCATCACATGGTGCATTGGCAAGGATATTATATATGAATAAAACATATGAATGGCTATTTTCTCATTCACTGTTAGATGAAGGGAGGCCGGTTAATAAAGACATTGACATAGACAAATCTGATTTGTCAAAAGCCTATCAAGATATGATTTCCGGTGCTCCTGATCCGGAAGTTGTTTACGATAAAACTATTTATTAGATTACTTTTCATAAAATCACAATATAAGCAGATTAAAAATTCTTCTTGTATTGTGATTTTAATTAATACAAAATAATTGTTTCCAATTTTTTGAAAAAACTATCTATTTAAACAATTAATTGACTTTGCCAAGAAATACGATTGAAAGTAATAATCTTATTATTTACATAAATAAATAAAATTCAGTAATTTTGCAACATCTATAAAATGTAAATAAATGAATACACAAGATACAATATGCGCCATAGCTACAGCGCAAGGTGGTGCTATAAGTATAATACGAATATCTGGACAAGATGCTATAAATATTACAGATAAGATATTCTATGCGGCTGGAAATAAGCATACACCACTTGCAGAAAGACCTGCAAATACTATAACATTCGGTTTTATAAAAAACGGCAATGATGAGATTATAGATGAAGTTTTAGTAAGTATATTTCGAGCACCACATTCATATACAGGAGAAGACTCTGTTGAAATATCGTGTCATGGCTCCTCATATATTTTGCAACAGGTGATGCAATTACTTATAAATAATGGATGCCGTGCTGCAGGACCGGGAGAATATACTCAAAGAGCATTCCTTAATGGAAAGATGGATTTAAGTCAAGCTGAAGCTGTAGCTGATCTTATTGCGGCCACTTCTGCTGCTACACATCGCATGGCAATGAATCAGATGCGAGGTGGCTTTAGTAGAGAATTATCCATATTACGTGAGAAATTGCTTCATCTTACATCACTCATGGAACTTGAACTTGATTTTAGTGACCATGAGGAACTTGAGTTTGCAGACCGTTCTGAACTTAAAGATATAGCGAGTCAAATAGAAAGAGTAATAAGTCATCTGACTAATTCTTTTAGCATGGGCAATGCTCTGAAAAATGGAGTACCGGTAGCAATAGTCGGTGAAACTAATGCTGGTAAATCAACTTTACTTAATGTATTATTGAATGAAGAAAGAGCAATTGTAAGTGATATTCATGGTACTACGCGTGATGTTATTGAAGATACAATAAATCTTGAAGGAATTACATTTCGATTTATTGATACGGCAGGAATACGTGAAACTACAGATGCTATAGAGACTCTTGGCATAGAACGTAGTTTTCAAAAACTCGACCAAGCAAATATCGTTCTTTGGGTAATAGATGCCACATGTGCAGAAGAACAATTTAAGCAGCTTTCTGATCAAATTATTCCTAGATGCAAGGATAAACATCTCATTATTGTACTTAATAAGTTTGACTTGCTTGATGACAGGGCAAAAGAATTATTGACAAATAGCATAAATAATAAAGAAGGTGATAATAGTTCATTCACAACTATATTAGGAAATGTTCCTAAAGAGTGTGCTGTTATGCCATTATCTGCCAAAAACAAAGATGGACTTCAAGGGCTACAAAAGCAACTTATATCATATACCACTATACCCGATATGTCACAAAACGACATTGTTGTAAGTAACATACGTCATTATGAGGCTCTTAAACATGCTCTTGATGCCATCCATCGTGTTCAAGATGGTCTCAATGCTCAATTATCAGGAGATTTAATAAGTGAGGATCTTCGCCAATGTCTTTACCATTTAGCGGAAATTGTTGGTGGTGAAATTACGACTGATGAGGTGTTGGGGAATATATTTAAACATTTCTGCATCGGTAAATAACTATCTGATTATCAATGAGTTAAATTGATTACAATCGATTGGTATGGCGCTCTTTACGGGGCGCCTTTTTTGTTGCTCTACTTTCAATATTAGTCATTTATAAGCTTTGTACATCATCTTTTTGTACCGTTTTTGTACCATGAAGCAAAATTCTGGCATTTTACGCTGGACAGATTGTGGAGAAAGTTGACTATGGTTTACTAAGATTTACGATAGTTGACACATAACGGGAGAAATAAAGCGAAATAAACATTTAAAATTTGAGTAATATGCCAGCAAGTAACACTAAAATTAAAAAGATTTGCGAATGGTGTGGAACACGATTCGAAGCACAAAAAATAAGTACAAAGTACTGCTCTCACAGGTGTGCAAATTTAGCTTACAAAAAAAGAGAAAGAGAGAAAAACATTAGGGCAACAGAAGAGAACACTCAAAATAGGATTGAGGAACTACCTATCATCACAATTAAGGATAAAGAGTTTCTATCTTTCTCAGAGGTTGGAATACTTTTAGGTATTACCAGACAAGCAGTCTATAAGATGGTTTATAAAGGATACCTTCAAGCTTCAAAGATTAGCAGCAGATTATCTTTCGTCAAACGCTCTGATATAGATGAGATGTTAAAACGGCATCCTTATGAATTTAGAATGCCTAAGGATACTCTACCTATCAAAGAATTTTATACAACAGCCGAAATAATGAAAAAATTCAATGTAAGTGAATCATGGATTTTTGTTATGTCTAAGAAGAATAAAATTCCAAAGACATTCAACCGTGGTAAGACTTACTGGAGTAAAAAGCATGTTGATGCTTATTTTTCCTCGAAGGCTCCAGATGCAGACATTACAGAATGGTATAGTGTGCAAGAAGTACAGGACAAATTTCAAATGAGTCTTAATGCTATATACTCTTTTGTTTATAAAAATGCCATTCCGAAAAAGAAGGTTGGTATTACAGTATATTATTCAAAAAAGCACTTCGATATAGCAAAGGGAATACGTCAGGCTGAAGAACCCAAATACTACACAGTTCAAGAAGCGATGGAAAAATTCAAAATAACAAGAGACCAGCTATACCATTATACCAAATATCATCAAATTCCCAAGATTAAAAAGGGAAAATATACTCTTATATCCAAACCTGAGCTCGATAATTTGTTCGAAGATCCTATCATTGAATAATCCCGGTATAAGTTATTTTCTGGTGTGAGTACTCACCAAGAAAACACCAGTTTAATTTGTACCGATAATAATAATTTATCAACCAAAAACATTAATCTTATGGCACTTACATGTACTAACGTAACATTGAGACAAAGAGTTATCAGTAACGGCAGAATTTCTCTCTATCTGGACTATTATCCGGCTATTCGCAATCCGTACACAATGAAAATGAGTCGCAGGGAATATCTTGGCATTTATATCTATGCCCGTCCTAAAAATGAGATTGAACGTGATTTCAACAATGAAATGCTGAGTAAGGCTGAAGCCATTCGTTGTATCAGAGTACAGGCAATCGTTAATGAGGAATTTGGATTTCTTGACAAGCACAAAATGAAAGCTGACTTCCTTGCCTATTTTCGTGAAAAAGCAAAACTGAAGTATCACAAATGGGACTGCGTTTACCAGCATTTTGAAAAGTTTGTAAACGGTTATTGCACTTTCGGTGATGTAACGGTAGAGCTTTGTCAGAAGTTCAGACAGTATCTACTGAACTGTAAACAGATCCGTCACCCTAATATCAGTGTTTCGAGGAATTCGGCGGCTGGCTATTTTTCAACTTTCCGTGCATTACTGAAAATAGCTTATCAAGAGAAGATGCTACGTGAAAATCTGAATGACTTCATAGACAAGATTGAATGGAAAGAAGTCAAAAAGCAGTATCTCACATTAGCAGAAGTTAAGAAACTGGCCGCTACACCATGCAAGATTCCTGTACTGAAACAAGCCTCATTATTCTCCTGTATGACCGGTCTTCGTATCAGCGATATTTTACAGCTTACATGGGATAATATTGAAGTCGGTCCTGACAATGGCTATTACATCAGAATTTGTACGGAAAAGACAGAAACTGAAGCGACTCTCCCCATTAGTAACGAAGCATTGGAACTATGTGGTATTCCTGGTTCAGGCCGCGTATTTAAAGGACTAACCAGAGCTATGACGAATCAGCCTCTCAAGCAATGGATTTCGGAAGCCGGAATCAAAAAATACATAACCTTCCACTGCTTTAGGCATTGTTTCTTTCCTTATTCATTGAAAATGAAAGGTTTATCAGAATAATATTTTTAAGAGGTAACGATTTAGAAACGAGCTAAATTCTTCTACTTATTCTATTTTGCATTATTACAAAAACACTTATTCTAATATCAAAGATAACCATTTTCTGTATCATAGCAAAATAATACAATAAAAATCTCCCAATATAATGCGTAGATTTTATTGAGAGATTTAGAAAACAATCCTTATATCAATTGTATCGTCAGAATACAATCGATATTAGAGGATGTAAATTGTAACCATCCGTCACAGAACCTATCACAATACGCTCGCCATCATATTTGTGTGGATTCGTTATCGGTTTTCAATTCTTCACGTCCAGGAATGCTCCCCACGGTTCGGTATGTCCAGTGAAACGTTTCATAAACGAGGCGTAGCAATATTTGCAGGCATGTGGACAGCCTACGTAGGGATTGACCGAATACCCGCCGACCGGCAGCGAAGATTTGGTCATGACACTCTGTACATCTATTTCTCTGATTATTTCCTTTTCCATATTTTTTCTATAAATTGTTCTGGTAGCTCTTGAATCATTCGGTCTTCTCCCATGATAGGCAAAAGGTCTTCTTTCATAAATACAGGAATGTGATTTCTTTTCGCCTGTTCTACAATATGAAGTACCCACTCAGGATTGGCATCTACTTTCCCTTTCCTTTTGCCTGTTTCCGTTCCTATAACAATCCATTCGTACCCCTCCAAATCTATCTCACCCACATCCTCAAAGAGAGGTTCAAAAGTGGCATGATAATGTTTAGAGCGAATGTGAGCTTTTAATTCCTTCAGCCGTTTCTTCTCGGAAGCCTTAGTCACAGTAACTCCCATCCATACGTTTTCATCGTCAGTTTGAAAATCGATTCGTTCAGGACGCTTCGTCAAAAAGATATACGCATGTTGTGGATTCATCGCTATACGTTCAAATATTTCTTCTTTCCAGGCTGTTTCCCAATCAGAGAAGTCACTCATACCGGTAAGTAGCCAAACGTGTGATTTAGGATTATCCATCAGATGCAATTTACGATTCATATACTGAGGGACAGAGAAGTTATCAGTCATGTGAAACCGCTTGCAGTTATTTCTTGCATAACAATAGTTGCATCCAATTGTACAGCCTATTACAAGATTCATGTTTTTTATAAGTGATTTGATACAGACGCTCATAATATTATTGTTTCTCCATCTTCAGGAATAATCAGGCGACTCATTTCTATTTCGTGATGCATGGCCTCGTTACGCAGAATTGCGCGTGTGGTCTGCCCATGATCGGTAGCTTCCATGTGGACTGCTATTAGTTTGATGTGAGCGGGAAGTTCATCAAGCATGGTCATAACTTCCTGTTCGTCGGGAATAATAGAACCTTCTGTTCGAGAAAATTCAGGGAATATTGCACCTCCACTGTTCACTATGATGTAATCGGGAGAAAACTGTTCTATGGTCTGACGAATACACTCCTCCCACTTGCAGTCACTCATTATATATACGGTAGGGAAACCGGACGCGGTAAGCACATAGCCGGATACCGGACCCATCATTTCTCCAATCTGTCCGAAGCCATGGTGCCCTTGGATGCGATGAATGGTTAAATCTCCAATGGTTTTGTCTTTTTCAATGCTTTCTACATTGGTAAAACCATCCTGCTTAATACCCTCTTTATCCTGCGGTTGTGTCAGGAACAGGATGTTCTTCGCTAAATGCAGTTTCACTGTCGGGTCGTAATGATCAATATGGTTGTGTGTCAGCAATACCATATCCAGACCATCCGTAATTTCATTCATCGGCATCGTAAGATGTACTCTTGGTGTCTTATATACTCCGAGGGCCGATTGCAAAGTGCCTTTTTCGGCAAGCATGGGATCAACAAGTATCTCTTTTCCAGCATAATGAATTCGCAAAGTTGCATTGCGAATCAGTCGAATTGTAACATTTTTTTTCTTCATAATTTGTTGTATTGATTACAGTCGCAAAGTTCGGCAAAATAAATCGGATGCATTATGCCTTAAAAACAGGAATATATGCCATTTTGATAAATGAAAATAGTATATTTGCCCCAAAATGAAATCTATGGATAAAATCGTCAACCCTGAACGTCTCGTCAGCGTTCCTTTTAACAAGACACGCTGTGGTGTGGACTTTTATATCAACTCAGGCCACAGTAGCGATGTATGTGGTGTCCTGACGGAAAACCGGGTGTTTAAAACAGACTTTTTTAGCTTCTATTTTTTTCGTAAGGCCAATGGATATCTGCTGCTGAATTTCCGCAAATTTGAATTGCATGCCAATATGGTATTACTCCTCTCGCCGCATCAGCAGCAGGAATGGCACGTGGATGAAACAGAACTGGATTACTCTTTCCTTATATTCCGCGAGGATTTTATGCGTACATTCATAGCGGACAAGTTTTTTGTGTATCGCTTGCTGTATTATTATCAGACCGACACGCCTCCCTATCTGTTTGCTTCGCCGGAAAGCATGGCGGAATATATTCGTCTTTTAGGAATCATAAAGCAGGAGCTTCTGCATCCTGTTGCCGATACTTATAATCTCATTGTATCTGTGCTTTACTACTTATTAGTTATTATCAACCGGGCGTATGCCGCCACTTATCGTTTACCGATTGATGTACCTAAAAACAATTACGCATTCCAGTTTAAGGACTTGCTGGAAAAGAATATCCGTACGAAACAGCGGGTACAAGAATATGCGGATATGCTCCGTGTGAGCCGTATTACGTTAAACAGTTCCGTGATGAGTCAATTCGGCGTATCTGCCAATCATCTGCTCAAGCAGCGTCTGTTGGAAGAATTGAAGAATGAGTTACTGTTTGCTAACCGAAACGTGAACCAGCTGGCCGAAGAGTTTCATTTCTCCGACCCGAGTCATCTGATGCGTTTCTTTAAACGTGAAACAGGAAAGACATTTACGCAATATTTACGCGACTACCAAAATGGAATATACGAATGAAAACGGACTGATTGGAAAGCTTACAGATTGGTCATTCCCATACCAAAGATGAGGATTTTAAAATTAAATGTGAAGTTATAAACGATAAAAATGTGGAAGTCTCATTTTCACATCGGCATTTCTTTTATGCCATATACTGGATACACGAAGGAAATGGAACGCATGTCATAGATTTTGAAGAATATGAAATGAAGCCGGACAGAATATTCTACATCAAACCGGAACAAGTGCACTTCATGCATATTGAGGAAAGCCTAAAATATTCTGCATTACAGTTTACTGAGGATTTTATAATTCCTATAAATTGGGATATGGGAAGGGAAATCCCGGTATATAAAGATATTGACAAGAACGAAAAAAATCGAATAGAAATCTTATTCAATCAAATTCAAAAGGAATCTATCAGCAATCTGCCCAATTCCACGGCCATAATCCGGTCGGAAATAAATACATTATTGTTGGATTTGGAAAGAATGGCTATTTCAACGTCCAGCTCTTCTACCTTACCTGATTTAGTATGTAGGTATAAGAAATTGGTTGACAAGAATTTCATTAAAGAACGTCAGGTTCAGTTCTATGCGGGCCAGCTTGGCATTTGTCCCAATTATCTAAATGTACTGACAAGAAAGTTTATAGGGAAGTCTGCGCTGGATATGATAAATGAACGTACAATTCTGGAAATAAAACGAATGCTTTTACGTCCTGATTTAACTATTTCTGAGATTGCCTACAGATTAGGTTTCAATGAATTATCCTATTTCTCCCGTTTTTTCAGACTTAAAACCGGAATGACACCCCATAAGTTTAGAGATTCAATTAGTGTATTTACAACCGATTATTACTCAATATTTTATAGATAATAAGTC
>ENA-UONW01001204-UONW01001204.1-human-gut-metagenome-genome-assembly--contig:-CS52-NODE-1204-length-32938-cov-13.609555_pt1 | contig 32938 bp, 27 predicted proteins | sample MGYA00242463_ERZ724010 | MGnify/ENA metagenome assembly ERZ724010 | reverse complement strand
ACCTGATACTTGCATTGAGTATTATATTGATATATAGATATTTTCGGTTCAAGCGTGGTGCTGTATGCTCCACGTCTTAATGAACAGGCCCTGAGAAAACCTTTGTAAGCAGATGTGGAAATAACAGCCCCACGCTATATGCGTGGAGACCATCACACCTTCTCTTGCTTACTTTGTTGGAAGTTTCTCAGGCTTCGTTCATACAAGCAGAAAGCATAACGCCTCTTTTTATTTTACCAATAAGATAGGCACGATTTGCATCGAATCCGCCTTAAAGGTACTAATTTTCTACGAGACCAACAACACAACCTCTTTAAAACATCAATTCTTTCCTCAATTTTTTCTTTTCGTCAAACAAAACAAGTAAAAAAATACCATGATCATACTCCATACTACAATGTGACATACGTCTCACGCATCACCCATCGCCTCACTGTATAAATATGCAGAACTCCAATCGTCTCTGCATATTTATTCATCGTCAACCTCGCGAGAATTGAATATTTGCGACCAAGAGTCCGTCCGGACGCAAATACGCGATTCTCAGAGAGGTTAGCATAACACATTATAAATCAAGCTATTACGCACACAAATCGTCAAAAGTTACATTTTAGCTGTGCGAAAAAGCCTCTTTCACACCATGATAAAGCCCATATTAGGGCACGAAAAAGGCCATATCAGCCTATGAAATGGTACATATCGCATGCCATTCAAGACTCTTTCGTACTGCCATCAACCAATGCCAGTGGTGCGTTACACACCCAAATGGCCTGTTCGGAGTAACGGCCGTCATCGCACCAAGCCTTATCTCCGACAAAAAGACCGCCAACGGCAGGCCTGCGCTCTCCTATTTTGAGAATTTTTTCTGTCAAAATTTTTTACTTCAGAATCTGCATAAATATTCATTTTCACATCAACTATGGCCATATCATCAGCCCATCACACGGCGACACGACATACCACATTTCGCAAAAAACATGCAAACAGAACGTATGTAAGACCAAAATATATTATCTTTGCACATAAGGCATGCGGTCTGGCATACGCACAATAAAGCTACGGGACATATCAACCATACAAACGTATCACGGCCGCAGAATCACAAAAAACATACTACATAGAAAATGGAAATAAACATCAGCAACCTGAAAAAGACATACGGCAATAAGACAGCTGTCGACATATCCGAGTTCAAAGCCTCGCGTGGCGAGATAATAGGCCTGCTGGGCAACAACGGTGCAGGCAAGACAACGCTCTTCAGGCTCATGCTCGACCTGACAGATGCAAATGAAGGCAGCGTCAACATGACGTTCAACACGTCCACAGACGACCGGCTTGACGCCACACTGCAGGTGAATCCGGCCAAAAGCGAGGAGTGGAAAAAGTACACAGGAGCATACATGGACGAGAGCTTTCTCATCGACTTCCTCACGCCGGAGGAATATTTCGACTTCATAGGCCGCGTATGCGACATGACCAAGGAGCAGATACATGAGCGCATGGCCTGCTTCGAGCAGTTCATGGACAACGAGATTCTGGGACAGAAGAAGTACATACGCGAGTTCTCGGCCGGCAACAAACAGAAGATAGGAATAATCGCAGCTATGTTCAACCGTCCGCAACTGCTTGTGCTCGACGAGCCGTTCAACTTTCTCGACCCAAGCAGTCAGATGATGCTGAAAAAGATAATCTACGACTACAGTCATGAAAGCGGTGCCACAATATTCATATCAAGCCACAACCTGCAACACACTGTCGATCTGTCCACACGCGTGGCGTTGCTGGAGCATGGAGTGATAATAAAGGATCTGCCCAACCATGAAGGAAGCGCCGAAAAGGAACTTGAGGATTATTTCCGCATATAAGCGGCCGAGCGGTGAAGGCGCACCGCATACACGCCCAACCTGTAAACACAGGCTATGACGACATATATCAGCACCACACGGGGCACATCCAGACGTATGCCGTCTATCGATGCACCGGGCAACGAGGCAATGAATCCAAGCCCGCCATTGAGCCACGACACCGACGTGAGAAGCACCTCACCCACCCAACTCTGCAATGCAGGCAACGGAGTGAGCACAAACAGAACGAAAGTGCAGTAAATGATGAATGTCGTCAGCGGAACGGCCAGCATGTTGGTAAGAAGGAAATAGCACGAAAAACGACCGAAATAATAAGCTATAAGAGGCGCCACACCCAATTGTGCTGCCACTGACACCGACGTCATAGCCCACAACCAGCGGAACGGGCGGAAACGCCATACACCTCTGCCGGAAAGACAACGGTAGACGGGATTGTAGAAAACAAATATGGCAAGCACCGCCATGAAAGACATCTGAAAACCGACATCCCAGAGATAAAGCGGATTTGCGGCCAGCATGACTATGGCTGCAAACGAAAGAGTATTGAGCGACATGCGGTCGCGGTTGAGCAGAGAGACAACCGAACACAGGCTGAACATCGTGGCGGCACGCACCACACTGGGCTGCATTCCCACCATGAAGACATAAGCCCACATAGACACCACAATGACGGCTTGCCCCGCTGCATAAGTACGCCGGTGGGAGAAAAGCAGTGAAAGTATGACGTATATTATGCCGAGATGCAGTCCGGAAAGGGCGAGCACGTGCGATGCTCCTGTAACAGAATAGATTTCTTTCAATTCCTTTGTAAGTCCCGACTTGTCGCCAAGCGTCATTGCAGCCACAACGGCCTGCTCGTCGGCAGGGACACGTCTGCCTGCATAGATGTGTGCAAGGAGCGACTCGCGCAGACGCATGGCCCGTAGTGCCATTCTGTCTGTGCGTGACAGACGTTCAAGACTCACTTGCCTGCTCTGCCACGAAGACGGCAGAACAAACGCCGTAGCCACAAAATCGTGCACCGACAGCCAACGACGGTAATCGAAATTTGACCCTGCATAATAATTCTCAGGCTCGCGCAATTCCGACACGATGCACAATCCGTCGCCCACAGCAAGCCTTTCAGCACTATCGTCAGAACGGTCACGCAATATGCTTGCCTTTACCTTGTGTCCGGCCAGCGGACCGTCGGCCATCAGAAGGTCGCATCTCACCACCTTGCCACGTACCACCGGCCTGGACGCCACTACAGCCTCATATTCCACAAGTCCCTCAGGCAGCGTCACGTTAACATCGCGCAACTGTGCACATACGCTCCATGCACCTACCAGTACAATAATTAACATGATGACGGTACTCTGCAATATGGGCCTGCGCCAGAGCAGAAACGACAGCGCAAGCAACGCCACGGACGAAAGCATCCATACAAGTTGATCCACCACTCCATAAAGCGCATCACCTATGATGATACCCACAATAAGCATCAGCGCCACGCGCAGCAGCGGAAACAGCTGTATCCTACCGTTGGGCTTCATTCATAATCGTCGATTACATTGTTGATGAAGTCCATCATAGGCTTACCAACCTTGAGTATCTTCACCATCTCGTCGAGCCAGTGGTCGCCTTCGAAGAAAGTGTCCGGCACGGCTTTCCAACAGCAGAAATCTTTCATACGCAGATATTCTATATGCTCGTAGTCGCGCGGGAAACCGGAAGGACAGGTCTTCAGATGTTCCAGACCAAAGCCTTTCGGCGAATCCCAGTTGCCGCAGCCCGGCCGTCCGAAGAACTTCAGGAAGGTGTCGTTCTCTACACACTTCAGCCATTCGTCTATATTGCCCATAATCTCGTTGCGGCACGAAGTAAGGATATTGGTAGGCAGCCAGTAGTTACCGCACGACACAAGGCAGTGGCCCGGTTCTATATGAATGTAATATCCACCGTGCAACGCTTTCTTGCCATGAGCTGCGATATAGGCTCCGAGGTGGCGCTTGTATGGCGACTTGTCGGCCGAAAAGCGTGTATCGCGATAAAAACGGTAGGTGGAGTCCTTCACTGTTATGTGTGCCACCGTAGGGTCGAAAGCAGCTATGCGTGCTATAGCCTTAGCCACTCCTTCCTCAAAATCGGCTCTTACTGCAGTGTATTCATCCTTGTGATCGGCAAACCACTGACGGTTGTTATTGACCGAAAGGTTCTTTAAAAACTGTAATATTCTCTTTATATCCATTATTGTCTGTTTGATGTTTGTCTTATTGTTATTCTACATTCGCCGGACATACTCCGACATACTGTACCGGTTCACAGTCGTGAGCCTTCAATGCGCTTGGGACACACATCGGACAGTCCGCACTTGGCACAATGTGGTGATCGGCTCGTGCACACATAGCGTCCGTGCAACAACAGCCAGTGATGGGCACGTGCCGCTTCGTCAGCAGGAACATTCTTCATAAGTTCCTGTTCCACCTTATATGGAGTATTGGCCGTACGGGGCACAAGTCCGAGTCTGTGGCTCACACGATAGACGTGAGTGTCGACAGCCATTGCCGAGCGTCCGAACGCCACAGCCTGCATAACATTGGCTGTCTTGCGACCCACACCGGGCAGACGCAACAGCTGGTCGAAATCCTCTGGCACCTCACCGCCGTGATCGCTCATGAGCATACGGGCCATCTCAACAAGGTGTCTGGCTTTGGCGTTGGGATAAGACACACTCTTGACATATTCGTAAATCTCGTCCGGCTCGGCCTCTGCCATGCTGGCTGCATCGGGATAGCGGGCAAACAAAGCCGGCGTTATCTGATTCACGCGTTTGTCAGTACACTGCGCACTGAGTATCACAGCCACGAGCAACTGGAACACGCTGCCAAACTCAAGTTCGGTTGTCACCTCCGGAGTCCTTTCCCGGAAATAGTTCAACACATACTGGTATCTTTCTTTTTTCGTCATATTTTCAATGCATAAAACAGTTTTCCACTCTGTCGTTATCATAAAAAACAACAACAGTTAACCGTATGCAAAGATATTGAAAATAGGACTCAAATCGACATGGAAAACTCATTTATTGTATATGGACATCGTTTTTTAGGATTTGTGTATCTGTATAAATAATGTGCTGTTCATGACTTGGAAAGATTGTAATCCGGCAGAAAGAACAAAAATTCCAAATATCCGCCAAAAAGCAAATAACAATAAAGAGGATGTAAAGGAAAGCGGGATAATAACATCTCCACCCCATTGCATCCTCTTTTTAATGTTTCCGACAAAGTGTTTCTGTCTTGTGAGAAATGAAAGCTATGATATGGATTTACGGTCTTTCAATCCAATCTGGACACAACAGGAAGGGCACTCTTGTTTGAAGCCCATTTTTTGTTTGGACGTTTGCCCATCACAAACTTCAAATTACCTCCGCTTACAATGTCGTTGTAAGTGATGTAAGTTTTCGGATAAAGCTTCCCGTTCAGATAAACTTTCTGTATATAGATATTTTCCTTGCTGTTGTTCTCTGCCTCTACTGTAAAGGTTTTGCCACCACGTACTTTTGCCGTGACTTTGTCAAATCGCGGACTGCCGAATACCAGGACACCATCTGAAGGATTCACCTGATAGAATCCCATAGCCGACAACAGATACCATGCAGACATTTGACCGCAATCCTCGTTACCAATTATGCCATCCGGCTTATCTGTATAGAATTCGTCCATTATGTAACGAACCTTTTCGGCTGTCTTCCATTGAGCTCCGGCATATACATAGAGATAAGCCACATGATGGCTCGGTTCATTGCCATGTGCATATTGTCCTATAAGTCCGGTAATGTCGCTTGATGCTCCTTCACCCATACTGTCGTTATTTGTAAAGAATTGGTCCAGTTTTTCTACAAACGGCTTGTTGCCTCCGAACAGTCCGATAAGCCCATAAGGATCCTGGGGAACAAAGAATGTGTATTGCCATCCATTGCCTTCACAGAAGTCTCCCACTCCATGTATGGAACGTGCGGGATCGTAAGGCGTACGCCATGATCCGTCCTCAAGTTTCGGGCGTATGAACTTTATGGATGAGTCGAAATAGTTCTTGTAATACATCGCACGCTTAGCGAAAGTTTCATAGTCGGCAGTTTTTCCCATCTTCTTTGCCATTGCTGCAATGCCCCAGTCGTCTACTGCATATTCCATGGCGATAGATGTTGCCTCATGTATCTTGTCTGCTGGGATATATCCACGATCCATCACATATGGCACACCGTTCTGACGTTCATATGTAGCCGTAGCAACCATAGCGCGGAATGCTTCCTCCGCATCAAATCCTGAGAATCCTTTCAGATAAGCATCAGCTATTACCGGAACAGAGCTGTAACCCGGCATCTGGTTTGTCTCACCACTCATAAGCGGCCAGATAGGCAGTTTGTCCTGCTGACGATAGATGGAAAGCATGGAATTGACAATATCATCCACCCTTTCAGCCTGCGTGATAGTCATCAACGGATGCAGCGCACGATAGGTATCCCACAACGAAAGTGTTGTGTAATTGGCTTTTTTCGGGTCTGTATAAATCATATCGTTCATGCCTCTGTACTCTCCGTTAACATCACAGAAGAGCGTCGGAGCTATCATCGTGTGATAATGAGCTGTATAGAACACACGTTTGGCTGCCTCGTCGTCAGATTCCACTTCCAATTTAGCCAGCTGCTCATTCCAGCGGTCGCTGCTTGCTTTCACCACCTTATCAAAATCCCAATGGGGAAGCTCGGTCTGAAGATTCATCATCGCGTTTTCGCAGCTTACAGACGATAGCGCCACCTTTATCTTCACTTCTTTCACATCACCGAACGTCAGCACGCTTTTCACCGATTCCACTTTCAACTGTTTCCACGGTTTTGGAGTATTGTCGTCATAAGCCGTGAACTTCTCTATCTTCTTGTCGCTCTTCAATACGAAATATACTTTTCGTGAAGGACTCCATCCTCTAACATACCGATAACCTTCCACTGTATAATCATCAACTTGGCGTATATAGCTGTCGTAAGCATTGCTTCCGTTGCCTTCACGCAGATCAATCAGTATCGATGCCGGTTTCCCCTGAGGATATGTGTAACGATGAAAACCAACACGGTCTGTGGCCGTCAGCTCGGCTTTGATGTTATATCTGTCGAGCAGTAGCGAATAATATTCAGGGCGGGCCACCTCGTTAGCATGCGAATATTTGGTGGCATAACCGTCACTTATATTATCCTGATTGCCTCGTGGAGTACGAATTTCGTTCAATGGCATTATCAGGATATCGCCAAGGTCGGTACATCCGGTACCACTAAGGTGTGTATGGGAGAAACCTATGAGGATGCTGTCCGAATGATGATAAGCCGAACACCAGTCCCAACCTTTATGGATGTTGCTTGGTCCAAGCTGCACCATTCCGAAGGGTACACTTGTACCGACAAACACATGTCCGTGATATCCAGATCCTATGAAAGGATCGACATATCTCAACAGACCCTCACTTTTTGAATAGTCTTTTTGTGCCAGACCGTTTGTTGCTATAGTAAGCATACAAAGAGAGGCCAATAGTAATTGGATTTTTTTCATTTAAGTTTTATTTTTAGTTATCAGATTTTGCTTACAGATATAATCAGATGACAGCTGATCAAGGTAATAAAAAACTCCGCCGACATTTCCGATGGATTCATATCCGGCAATGTCGGCGGAGTTGGATGGCACATATCCGTCACAAATGTGGCAGACGTACCGCCCAACGTGCATCATGCCGTCGGGCATATATCACATGAAAGTATATCTCACTGTCGGCAGACTCATTGCACACGCTTCTCCCGTAGGGGCTTTCATGATCTCAAGACTCTTATTTCTTCTTCTCGTCTGCGTCCTTTTCCTTTGCAACAGAAGACTTGTATGCCTTGTTAAGCCCGGCAATAACTTCGTTTGTTATGTCGTGGGCTTTGTCGGCATAAAGGATGTTGTCACCAGCCTTGCTGAGAATGAGGCTGTATTTCTTATCCTTGTTATATACAGCGAGGAAATGCTGTATGCTGTCGCGTAGGGCATTGTTATACTTTTCGGTCTCAGTCTGGAACTCTGTGCTCAGACGCTGGTTGAGTGCCTGCAGGTCTGTGTTCTGCTTCTGCAACTGTGCTCCGATTCTCTCAGCCTGATCGCGTGTATAAGCGTTCTGCTGCAATTTCTGCTGGAAGTTGGCGGCAGCAGTCTCAAGCTGTTGCTGTTTCTGTCCGAGAGTATTCTGGATGTTCTGTCCCTTCTTCTGCAGAATCAGAGAATATTCCTTGCAGAATTTGTACTGTGTCATGATGCTGTCAACCTCGACAAATGCAATCTTTGTTTCTGTCGGAGCGACTTTACCGCCTTCTGACTTGTCGTCCACCTGTGATTGTGATTTGTCACATGAGGTGGCTGCAAAAACAGCAACGGCAGCGACAGCAAGCGTACCGAAAAAGTTTTTCTTATTCATTTTGTTTGTTATTGTTTTTAATTATTATTTCCGTTCTGAGATATTGTCAATAGGCCTTGCCATTTGCTCGTGCTTCACGGTCCTGATCCATAACACAGTGTATGCCCTTCTTACGCAAAGCCGGGTTCTCATGTATGTGCTGTGAAGAGAATTTGCCGTTCTTCTTCAATATTATTCTTACGCACAATAATGCCACGGCAATAGCAATAATTAACATGCAGAGAAGCAGAGTTTCTACCATTTTTATTTAATTTTGTGCCTACAAAGATAATGCAAAACATGGATTGAACAAAATAATTTATTTATTTTTAGTCCTTGTTCCGCTTATCTTGCATCTTTCGCCGCAAAAGTGCCTCACAAAAAGCGAAACGCCCTTATACAAAGGCTCCGCAGAGAGCACAGACGGCATGAGTAATGAACATACAATATAAACAATACAATTATGGAAATGAAAGAATTGAAACCTGCTCTTGTATTTGAGCATTTTGCTAAAATCAACAGTATACCACGCCCGTCAAAGCACGAGGAAAAGATGATAGAATATCTTAAGGAATTCGGTGAACAGCGTAATCTGGACACGAAAGTGGACGAAACCGGAAACGTAATAATACGCAAACCGGCCACAAAAGGCTACGAAGACCGTCCTACAGTGATACTGCAAAGCCACATGGACATGGTGTGCGACAAACTGGTGGACGTGGATTTCGATTTCCATAAGGATGCTATACAGACATACATCGACGGCGAATGGCTCAGAGCAAAAGGCACAACACTGGGTGCTGACGATGGCATCGGCTGCGCAATAGAGCTGGCACTGCTTGACAGCAACGAAATAGAGCACGGACCGATAGAGTGTGTGTTCACACGCGACGAGGAGACAGGACTGACCGGAGCAATGGGAATGAAAGGTGATTTCATGACAGGAAACATGCTCATAAACCTCGACTCGGAAGACGAAGGACAGATTTTCGTATCATGTGCTGGAGGAAGAACAACACGGGCTACATTCAGCTTTGAAAGAGAAAATGCTCCTGAAGGACATTTCTTTATCAAGGCATCAATAAAAGGACTGCTCGGAGGACACTCCGGCGACGATATCGAGAAGAAACGCGCAAACGCAATAAAGATTCTCACACGCTTCCTTTACAAGGAACAGGAGAAGACTGACCTGAGACTGGCACAGTTCAACTCAGGCAAGATGCACAATGCCATACCTCGTGACGGAAACATAATCTTTGCCGTACCTAACGACATGAAGGAGACCGTACGTGCCGACTGGAACATCTTCACAAACGAGGTTGAGGAAGAATTCCATGTAAGCGACACAAGCATGGTGTTCATGATGGAAAGCACAGACAGCTACACTGTAATGCCAAAAGAGACAAGCACAAGAATCATACAGGCTCTGCAAGGTCTCGACAACGGCATTTTCGCAATGTGCCAGGACGAGGCATTGGCATGGATGGTTGAGACATCAAGCAACGTGGCAAGCGTCATGACATCTGAAAACAACGTGGAAATTGTGGCTTCACAGCGTTCTAACGTAATGAGCAACCTCGACAACCAGTGCAACACTATTAAAGCTGTATTCCAGCTGGCAGGTGCTGAGGTTGTACAGGGCGACGGTTATCCTGCATGGAAGATGAACGCTGACAGCAAACTCACAAAGACCGCTGTGGAATCATACAAGAAACTGTTCGGCAAAGAACCTATTGTAAAAGGCATTCACGCCGGACTTGAATGCGGATTGTTCTCAGAGCGTTATCCTAACCTCGACATGATTTCGTTCGGACCTACGCTCCGCGGTGTACACACACCAGACGAATGCCTTCTCATACCGACTGTGGAAATGGTATGGGATCATCTGCTCGACATTCTCAAAAACGTGAAATAAAACATGAAACTGATAAAAATACTTCCTTTATTCTGCTCCGCAATCCTTCTATCGGGTTGCGGTAGCGGAAATAAAGAAGAGAAGCTTGTAAGTGATTTTCTTAATGAGAACCTGAAGGAAAACAACATATCACAGGTTATGTTTTCCAAACTGGACTCTACATCGCACATCAGCGACAGCGTCATTGGCGTAATGCGCAATGACATAGAGAAATCAAGACTGTTCAAGAACGGTATAAAATACGGCAACAGAGCCAAAGGAAAGAAACTGTATTTCATAAGCGTGAACTATACGGCATCCAATGGCAAGAAGATGAAGCATACTTTCTATCTGGACAAAAACACAGATAACATCGTATGCATAAAGACTGATGCCGTGAATACCGAAAATACGAACAATCGCGGATAAAGACGGATCAGCATAAATTCGGTGGGAATTGGTTTCGACAAGAAGCCTGCAATTTCGATTCCGAACAGGCGTTGTGGCTTTCTGCAGAAAGCAAATCATCTGGGCTTTCCCACACTCTCTGCGCCAGCAGTTTTCCGTCATAGTTTTCTGTTCTACCCCCAAAAATAAGCGAGTATTTGCGAGCAGACTCTCCTTCGGACGCAAATACGCGAAAAATAAGGACTTCACGCAAGACGCTGCATATCAGCGATTTACACACAACGACAATTTTTTCGTAATACGAAAAGCACCGTTTCAGCACGTGATACAGCCCATTTCAGAGCCTCAAACACACAATATCGCACCCTAAAACGTACGTAAATAGAGGCTGAAATGGGCTTTATCATAATGTCAAACGCACCACTCCCCACTCCACTACAGGATACATAAAAAGTCTGTACGGCCCGAACCGGCCTTTTTACAGTCGTATTTAACATTCCTTCACATCTCTTTTGCGATTTTCTTTTGTCAAAAAAAAGTCAAGAAAATCCGCAGATCCGTAGCCTGAGTTTTCTATAAAAATGCAGACATGAGACGCGAGGAGGAGCATGAGATGTATGCGTACGTCTTTATAGGATTATTCGCCGGTTGTAGCTACGCGGACTTATCAATGCGTGAGAAAACGCGCCTTTACGGCTTGTATCGTCTCGTGTTGTCTGGAAGCTTTACGGCACCATACGCTACTTCATTGAATAAAAAACAATTCTCAAAGAACTAATGCTGAGCCATAAAAACAAAAGCATGCTTTACATAACAAAAAAGAAGAGAACCAAATCTCTATGATAAGGTTCTCTTCTTTCTTTTATGTCGGGGCGACAGGATTCGAACCTGCGACCGCCTGGTCCCAAACCAGATGCGCTACCGGACTGCGCTACGCCCCGAATATGCAAGTCTTCAAATTTGCGAGTGCAAAGATACACCTTTTTTTTGAATCTTGCAAATTTTATATCAATTATTTTATAATTCCTTGTTCAACAAATATCTTTTTCAAGATCTGAACACCACGTTCAACCTGTTCCTCTGTATGTGTTGCCATGAGAGCAAAACGTACGAGAGTATCCTGAGGAGCACATGCCGGCGGAATAACAGAATTGATGAACACACCATTGTCATAAGCAAGCTTTGTGACAAGGAATGTCTTTGTAGCATCTCTTACATACAACGGAATGATAGGACTTTCTGTATCGCCGATCTCGAATCCTTCTTCTCTGAAACGACGCAATGCATATTTTGTGACAGCCCACAGCTTCTCTATGCGCTCCGGTTCTTTCTGGATGATATGCAAAGCCTCCATGGCAGCAGCAGTTGCCGCAGGAGTGTCAGAAGCACTGAATATGTAAGTGCGGCATGTATGACGCAAATAATTTATTGTGTCGAAGTCGCCGGCAATAAAACCACCGATACTTGCAAGAGACTTAGAGAAGGTTCCCATTATGAGATCAACCTCATCTGTCAGACCGAAATAGTCGCATACGCCACGGCCTTCACGTCCGAACACGCCAATACCGTGAGCCTCGTCAACCATTATTGAACAGTTGTACTTATGCTTGAGCTCAACTATTGCAGGAAGGTTTGCAAGGTCACCTTCCATAGAGAAAACTCCGTCAACAACAATCAGTTTAACAGCGTCATGAGGAAGAGATTTGAGGATATTCTCCAAATCCTCCATATCATTATGCTTGTAATGAAGCTGGCGGGCAAAAGACAGACGGCGACCGTCCACAATGCTCGCATGATCACGATCGTCACAGATGATATAGTCACCACGACCTACAACCATTGCAATAACACCTGCATTAACTGAAAAACCTGTAGAGAAACACAATGTATCATCCTTGCCGACAAACTCAGCAAGCTCTTTCTCCAACTGTACGTGCAGGTCAAGAGTTCCGTTCAGAAAACGACTTCCGGCACAACCCGAACCATATTTGTCAAGAGCGGCCTTCGCTGCATCAATCACCCGCTGGTCACCGGTAAGTCCGGTATATGCATTTGATCCGAACATGAGCACCTTATGGCCTCCCATTTCAACTTCTGTGCCCTGTTTGCTCGTAATCTGACGGAAATAAGGATACATTCCAGCCTCCATTATCTTCTGAGGCTCGCGATAATTTTTGTATCTTTCTTGTAATTGTCCCATTTTTTATTTAAATAGGTATAAATCTTCTACTTTTTATTCAGGGTGCAAAGATACAAAAAAGATATTATAAACATATTATTTTAGTAAGAAATGTGCCTTTTTGTGAATTTTGTTTAACAGGCAGTTTACTCATTACCATTTTTTTACTATATTTGCCCATTATGTTTTTCGACAAACGATCACTGCATTATCAAATGGTCAAAAATTAAACAACAAATGGTTGAGACACACCATTAATTCAGACAATAATAATGAAAAAGAAGATTGTTTTCATAATTAATCTCATATCAGGAACGTCTGATAAGGCCTCAATACCACAACTTATTGATGAATATCTCGATAAAGACAAATTCGAATATGAAATAGTAACAACAAAGTATGCCGGACATGCTTCAGAGATATCGACAAAAGCTAAGAACGACGGCGTTGACATAGTTGTGGCAGTAGGAGGTGACGGAACTGTGAACGAGGTGGCACGCTCCATTGTTCACTCACAGACAGCTCTCGGGATAATTCCGTGCGGATCCGGCAATGGATTGGCGCGCCATCTGCTTTTACCGATGAACACAAGAAAAGCAATAGAGATAATCAACACTTGTGAGATTCATGAACTCGACTATGGCATAATAAACGAATATCCGTTTTTCTGCACATGTGGAATGGGATTCGACGCATTCGTAAGCATGAAATTTGCAGAAAGTGGGAAAAGAGGTCCTATCACTTATGCCGAAAACATACTGCGCGAAGGCCTCAAATACAAACCGGAAACATACGTGATAGAAGATGAAAGGGGAACAAACACATACAAGGCATTTCTCATTTCATGTGCCAATGCGTCACAATACGGCAACAATGCATACATTGCCCCACAGGCATCCATGAGCGACGGACTTATGGACGTCATCATAATGGAGCCGTTCGACATGCTGGAAGCACCACAAATAAGCATCGACATGTTCAACAAAACACTTGACAAAAACGCCAAAATAAAAACTTTCCATAGTAAGAAAATACATATACACCGCACAAAACCGGGCGTCATACATTACGACGGCGACCCTGTAATGGCCGGCGAAGACATTGATGTCGAAATAAAGGAGAAAGGCATAAAAATAATTATCAACCCTTATGCTGACAAAAACACACGAAAACCAAACGCATTGCAAAACGTTGTGTCCGACATTTTCAACGAAATAAACAGTATGCGTGAAGACATCGCAAAACACAGAGAGGCCACATATCGTTTTATGGGAAAATCTCCAAGAAAAGAAGAATAGCCTTCTTTCTTCTTAAAAAAGAGGAACAAAATGGAATAAAGAGACAAAAACTTTATTCCATTTTGTTTTACCGCCCATCCCATACATAATAATCATTATCTTATTTTTATAAACCGGGCAAACGGTCAGTATAAATACATCGCTGATTCATACAACAGCACTCATTATAAATGATATTTGTCTATTTCAGATAGAAATCATCTGTAAGACTCCTATACCATTCTGATTTATTTCCGTCTTCGTCAAACAAGCAGACCTCTTCGGTTCCGCAAGTCCCCACCCTATGCTTTGCAAACGCTAAAAGAACACGCTTCGGAGATTTACGTGGTACCGTCTTTATAAGACTCCGGCGGATTTCGAGCAACCCGAAAATACTTGCTTCCGCACAAAAATCGCCTTCAACGTCCGTAGGAACAATCACACTGAAAACACCGTCATCGGCAAGCAGACGTGACACATTTCTAAACAGATCCGGATAAGACAGTGTGTCAGCATGACGTGCCGCCGAGCGTCTGACATCAGGACACTTCAGACTGTCTTTGAAAAACGGAGGATTTGAAACAATACTGTCAAATGTCTCCGTGGAAATAAAATCCTGCAAACGTACATGACTTATCTCTATGCGACTGGTAAAAGGGCCTTCCGATACATTCGCGGAAGCCTGTCTGCATGCATCCGCGTCAATATCGATGCCACACACATGCGCATCTCCGAAACGCTGCGCCATCATGAGCGCAATCAATCCTGTGCCCGTTCCAACGTCAAGAATACGCCTACCACCGGCAGCCCATGCGCCAAGCAATACACCGTCGGTACCTACTTTCATTGCGCACATATCCTGACGCACATCAAACTGCTTGAATGTAAAACCCTGTCCGTCCATTTCCTATATACATAAAAACGAAAAGAAATTCTCTATTCCATATTATGGACAACGTCACAACCTTTTTTTTATTTTATCCACAATACATATTTATGTACCATCAGCCCATATATATAAACTCCAGATACAGTGATTGTTTTCATTAAACTGCCTGACGTTGTTGCCGCTTTCACATATTAATTATTTATAAATACCCGTTCATCTGAAATCTTTTGCTTAACTTTGCAGAAAATTTGGAATTAACGCGCAATTCAAAGCACTTTTAAACAATGCGCACTTTATAATTTTATTCATCAATAAATAAAAAACTCAGGAACACACTCTGAACGATCGGGAATTTCGGCACGTCGTTTGCTGTATATTCACGATAAAACAACACGAATTATGAATAAGAAGCCTAGCACATCCATTCAAATGATAGCAGACTACGAAGGAGATATAACTAATTTATTTAAAGTCGAAGTAAACGAAGAGATTCCAATTCTTGCGACACGCAATATAGTGCTTTTTCCTGGCGTAATATCGCCAATCCTTGTCGGACGCAAGGCCAGTATTAATCTTATAAACCATCTGAAAGAAGCACAAGACACAACATTCGCCATATTCTGTCAGAAGGATGTCAACAACGATCATCCACAGCAGGGAGACCTTTACGAGTATGGTGTTTATGCAAAATTGGTCAGACTGCTCGAAATGCCCGGCAACGATCACAACGTCACAATAATAGTTCAGGGACTGGGACGTTGCAAACTCACAGAACTCACAGAAACCCGCCCGTTCCTGAAAGGAAGAACTGTTGCTGCCAACGAGGAGATGCCGGAAGAGGGTGACAATGAATTCAAAACAGCACTCGACGATCTGCGCAGTACAACCGTTGATTACATAAAACAGAACGAGGAAATACCGGACGAGTCACAGTTCGCACTCAACAACATACAGAACGACATAATAACCGTAGACTTTATCTGCGCAAACCTGCCGTTCACCATTCCCGACAAGTTCGCGATGCTTGCCACAAACTCCATTAAGGAGCGTGTGTTGCTCACACTGAAAACACTTCACAAGGAGCTGCAACTTCTTGAACTGAAGCAGAATATCCGCACCAAGACACGTGAGGATATCGACGAACAACAGCGCGAGTACTTCCTGCAGCAGCAGATAAAGAACATCAAGGAAGAACTCGGCAACGGCGACGGCTCACCTGAATATCATGAGTTGGAAAAAGCCGCAAAAACAAAAAAATGGCCGGAAGAAGTAGCAAAGGTATTCTATAAAGAACTGGACAAGCTCGAGATGTTCAATCCACAGAGTCCGGAGTTCAGCGTACAGCTCAACTATCTGCAGACGATGATAAATCTGCCGTGGAATGAATATACAAAAGACAACCTTGACCTCAAAAGAGCGCAGAAAGTGCTCGACCACGACCATTACGGCATGGAGAAGGTGAAGGAACGCATACTCGAATACATGGCCGTTCTGAAACTCCGTGGCGACCTGAAATCGCCCATCATCTGCCTCTACGGTCCTCCGGGAGTCGGAAAGACAAGTCTTGGCAAGAGCATTGCGGCTGCCATGAAGCGCAAATATGTAAGAATGTCGCTCGGCGGACTCCATGACGAGTCTGAAATACGCGGCCACCGCCGCACATACGTCGGAGCCATGCCCGGACGCATCATCAAAAGCATACAGAAGGCAGGGTCGTCAAATCCGGTGTTCATTCTCGATGAGATAGACAAAGTTACGCAGAACACAGTCAACGGCGACCCGGCATCAGCTCTGCTCGAGGTACTCGACCCGGAACAGAACAACGCATTCCACGATAACTATCTTGATGTTGACTTCGATCTTTCGAAGGTGCTGTTCATCGCCACAGCCAACGATCTGAACACCATTCCGCGTCCATTGCTCGACCGAATGGAACTTATCGAGGTAAGCGGTTACATCACAGAAGAAAAGATTGAGATAGCCAAACGCCATCTCATTCCCACAGAGATAGACAACACTGGTCTGAACGAGGATGACCATAAGCCACAGTTCAACAAGGCCGCAATAGAAAAAATCATTGAGCAGTACACACGTGAAAGTGGTGTGCGTCAGCTCGAGAAACAGATAAACAAGGCACTGCGCAAACTCGCACTCATAAAGGCACGCGACGGCGAACTGCCTTACGAGAAGATAACCCCAAGCCAGACAGAAGATCTGTTGGGCAAACCACCGTTCTATCGCGACATATATCAGGGCAATGAATACGCAGGCGTCGTCACAGGATTGGCATGGACAAGCGTAGGTGGAGAGATTCTCTTCATTGAGACTTCACTAAGCAAAGGCAAGGCAGGAAAACTGACGCTTACCGGAAACCTTGGTGACGTAATGAAAGAGTCGGCGGTCATCGCACTTGAATATGTCAAGGCACACATCGACAGTCTTGGCATTGACTACCGCATATTCGAACAGTGGAACATCCACATACACGTACCGGAGGGAGCCACACCTAAGGACGGTCCGTCGGCAGGTATAACCATCGCCACATCAATAGCTTCCGCACTCACACAGCGCAAGGTGCGCAAGAACACAGCGATGACCGGTGAGATAACTCTCCGCGGCAAAGTACTCCCCGTAGGCGGTATCAAAGAAAAGATTCTCGCAGCCAAGCGTGCAGGCATCACCGATATAATAATGTGTAAGGACAACAAAAAGGACATAGACGAAATTCCAGCCATCTATCTCAAAGGCGTGGAGTTCCACTATGTTGAGAATGTCCAGGACGTGTGGGATTTTGCCCTCACCGACGAGATTGTGAGCCATCCTGTTGACTTCACCATAGAGGAGGAGAAGCACCAGAAGGACTGAACATTACAGAAAAAGAGGAAAAACGACAAAGAATGACATTCGAACTGCAACACACAGACAACGCGTCTGACGCACGCTGCGGCATCATAACAACCGATCACGGACAAATAATGACGCCCATCTTCATGCCGGTGGGAACATGCGGTACAGTGAAGGGCGTACACTTCTCCGAACTGCGCGAACAGGTGAAAGCACAGATAATTCTGGGCAACACCTACCATCTATATCTCCGTCCTGGACTTGAGACACTGCGCGCAGCCGGCGGACTACATAAGTTCAACACCTGGGACCGCCCCATACTTACCGATTCCGGCGGTTTTCAGGTATTCTCGCTCACAGGCATCAGAAAACTGCGCGAGGAAGGTTGTGAGTTCCGCTCACACATCGACGGTTCCAAACACATATTCACTCCTGAGAATGTGATGGACACCGAGCGCATCATCGGCGCCGACATTATGATGGCATTCGACGAATGTCCGCCGGGCGAGAGCGACTACCAGTATGCAAAGAAAAGTCTCGCACTGACACAGCGCTGGCTCGACCGCTGCATCAAACGTTTCAATGAGACAGAACCGCTATACGGCCACAGCCAGAGCCTCTTCCCCATCGTACAAGGCTGCAAATACAAGGATCTGCGTCGTGACGCCGCAAAATACGTGGCCGACAAGAATGCCGACGGCAACGCCATAGGCGGACTGGCTGTAGGCGAACCAACCGAAGTGATGTACGAGATGATAGAAGTGGTTAATGAGATACTGCCAAAGGACAAGCCGCGCTATCTCATGGGCGTAGGTACACCGCAGAACATACTCGAAGCCATCGAACGCGGCGTCGATATGTTCGACTGTGTCATGCCAACACGCAACGGCCGAAACGCAATGCTCTTCACCTACAACGGTACGATGAACATGCGCAACAAAAAGTGGGAGAACGACTTCTCACCCATCGATCCGGACGGATGCGACATAGACCGTATACACTCCAAAGCCTATCTGCACCATCTTTTCAAGGCACAGGAACTGCTTGCCATGCAGATAGCAAGCATCCATAATCTGGCTTTCTTCCTACGTCTCGTGACCGACGCACGCCAGCACATCATGCAGGGCGACTTCGTAGCATGGAAGCGCAGTGTTATCGACAATCTCGGCCGAAGAATCTAACACTACAGTATGGCAACAGGAATGAAAAGACAACACCGCAGGCTTCTGGTAAGGGCAAGACATACGGCAAGACATCTTGCGTGGCTTGCCGATGCAATGCGGCGTTTAAAACACTGGCTGAGATTTCTTGCCGTAATCAGTCCGTCGCGCTACATCAAACGCCTCGACTGGTACATAATCAAGAAATTCATCGGCACATACATCTATTCAATAGTTCTCATCATCTCGATCTCTATCATTTTCGACATAAATGAGAACCTTGCCAAGTTCACGCAGTATCACGCTCCGCTCAAGGCGATAGTGTTCGACTACTACGCAAACTTCGTGCCCTATTTCGCCAACCTGTTCAGCCCGCTGTTCGTATTCATTGCCGTCATCTTCTTCACCACAAAGCTGGCCGGTAACTCAGAAATCATATCTATACTTGCATCGGGCGTGTCGTTCAAGCGACTCATGCGTCCCTACATGATTTCGTGCGTTCTCATATCCTCGCTATCCTTTTATCTAAGCGCCGAAGTCATACCCCACGGCACTGTGATACGCCAGAACTTCGAGACGATATACAAGAACAAGAAGAAGAACACATCGGCCGAAAACGTGATGCTGCAAGTGGGCAAAGGAGTCATTGTCTACATACAGCATTACGACAACAACATGAAGAAAGGCTACGGATTCTCTCTCGACAAGTTTGAGAACAAGAAGCTCGTGAGCCATATGACAGCTATGGAAGTGCAGTACGACACGATCTCCGACTCCAAGTACCACTGGACGGCCACCAACTGGAAGATAAGAGAGCTGCGCGGACTGCGCGAGCACATCACTCAGGGCGCGAAAAAAGACACGCTGATACAGATGGAGCCGACCGACCTCGTATACTCAAAAGGCCAGCAGGAGACGTTCACCAGCTCTGAGCTGAAAGACTACATCTCCAAACAGATCGACCGCGGAAGCGGCAACGTGGTGCAATATCAGGTGGAATACCACAAACGAATAGCATCGTCATTTGCGTCGTTCATCCTCACCACCATCGGCGTGTCATTGTCGTCGCGCAAACGAAAAGGCGGAATGGGACTTTATCTTGGATTCGGACTGGCGCTTAGTTTCACTTACATCATGCTCCAGACCGTTTCATCGACGTTCGCCATCAACGCCAACACTCCGCCCATACTGGCGGCGTGGATTCCTAACATCATCTTTGCCGTAGTGGCTTATTTCTGCTACCGCAAAGCTCCAAACTAAAACAACAGACATGTATTTCGACGAATTAGACTTAAACGACAACGTGCTCGATGCGCTGTATGACATGCACTTCGAGACGTGCACCCCGGTACAGGAACAGTGCATACCAGAGATACTCAAGGGCAACGACGTGCTTGGAGTGGCACAGACCGGCACAGGAAAGACTGCCGCATATCTGCTGCCGATACTCAGCAAGCTCGACGACGGAGGCTATCCCAAGGATACCATAAACTGTGTCATCATGAGCCCGACACGCGAGTTGGCACAGCAGATAGACCAGGCCATGCAGGGATTCGGCTACTATCTCAACGGCATCAGCAGCCTCGCCATATACGGCGGCAACGACGGCAACCGCTACGAACAGGAACTGAGAAGCCTCAGCATGGGCGCCGACGTCATCATAGCCACACCGGGACGCCTCCTAAGCCACCTTACCATGGGCAACGCCGACTTCAGCAAGGTGTCGTTCTTCGTGCTCGACGAGGCCGACAGAATGCTCGACATGGGTTTCTCGGAGGACATAAAGAAGATAGCCAAGCACCTGCCGCCAACATGCCAGACCATAATGTTCTCGGCCACAATGCCCGAAAAGATAGAGGAACTTGCAAAAACACTGCTCAAGAATCCTGTAGAGATAAAAATTGCAGTGAGCAAACCGGCCGAGAAGATAAAGCAAAGCGCATACGTATGCTATGAGGACCAGAAGATGGGCATTATCAAAGACATCTTCAAACAAGGCGACCTCAAGCGCGTCATAATATTCTCCGGCAAGAAACAGAAAGTGAAACTTATCAACCGCGCACTGCAAAAGATGAACATCAACTGCGGCGAGATGCACTCCGACCTGGAACAGGCACAGCGCGACGAAATAATGTATAAGTTCAAGAGTGGACAGACTGACGTTCTCGTGGCCACCGACATCGTGGCACGCGGTATCGACATCGACGACATAACAATGGTTATAAACTTCGACGTACCACGCGACGCCGAGGACTATGTCCACCGCATAGGACGTACGGCGCGTGCCGACCGCGACGGTGTTGCCATCACCTTTATCAACGAAGCCGACATAGCCTACTTCAAACAGATAGAAAAACTGCTTGAAAAGGAAATTGAGAAAGTTGAGCTTCCGGCTGAACTCGGCAAGGGACCTGAATACAAACTGCCAGAAAAACGCAACGGCAGAGGACGAGGCAACCGTGACGGCAGACGCGACAACCGCGGCGGTGAAGGCAGAAAGAAACAGTCCGAAGGCGACAGCCAGGAGAAGAAGGAGAACCGCAACGGACGCGGCAACCGCAACAGACGTAACAACCGCAACGAGAACAACGAAGGAGCCAAACCGGAAACAAGTGCCGAAAATGCTGCAGAAAAGACACAGTCGCGCAGCAGACGCAGAAAGCCAAGACGCACAAATGCCGACAAACAGAACGCCGGACATCCCGCCACACCACAGGAGACAACAGCCACAGTCTCTGCACCAACCGACAGCAGCGCCTCAACCGGCAACAAAGAGCAGCGCAGACGTCAGAAGCGTCGTCCGCAGAAGCCTCAGGCACGCCACACGCAGACCACCCGTCAGCAAAACGAAGGCAAGCGTCAGAACGCAGCTCCTGCACCCAAAAAGACAGAAAGCAAGCTAAAATCCATAATCAGCAAGCCGCTGAAATGGCTTGGACTGAAGAAATAAAAGCCTGACATCCGACAAATAAATGCAATTCAAAACCTGCCACACACTCAAAGCCGCAAGCCGGCAGGCAGGTTCTGAATTGCATTTTTGTTTTCACGCACACCTTATCCCTCAACCGTTATGCCACGCCACCGATATGACTGAAACGCCACATCGCACATCCAACACGAGTCCAAGACATGCGTGCCAAATCCATTTTTATTAACATTATTTACACTTTCGTATTCCCGATTTTAACACGTGATTTACTGACATTCTGTGAAAGCACAAACCTCAAAAAGCACTTTATCAAAACGACGAAAACCGGGCTGCAATCATGATTTTTCATAACCGTTCCACAATAAGCACCGTTTCGGCACGTGAAATAGTCTATATCGCACTCCCAAACGGTCTGTTTCATCACCTGAAACAGACCGTTTTACAATGCAATAAAGCCCATATTGCAGAGCAAAAAAACACCTTCCGTGCATCCAAAAGCGTAAACCACTGACTGTCAGAAAGATATATAACCCTTCATTTTTCGCGTATTTGCAACCAAGGACACGTCCGCACGGCTACAGACGAATTATGACGCGTCTGCCGCTCGCTTTTTTAACAATTGAAATCTGTTCATGCACATATTCTTCCAAATACCGAATGACCGCAAACAACCATGCTCGATGACACTTTGAAAGCATCGGCCACACATTCAACATCAATTATAACGTCCTTCGTTTGAATATCCGACATAAAAGCATTAACTTTGCATGCGCCCGCAGGAACGGGCAATCGAACGAAGCATAAATCATTTTACTAACTAAAAAAATAACACACAAAAAGATGAAACGCATTGTCTTTCTGGATTATGTACGCGTGTTCGCATGTTTCCTTGTCATGCTCGTACACGCAAGTGAGAACTTTTATGGTGCTGTCGGATCCACCGACATGGTAGGTCCGCAGTCGTTCCTGGCCAATGAGGCCGACCGCCTTTGGGTGAGCGTCTACGACGGATTCTCACGCATGTCGGTACCTCTGTTCATGATAGTATCAGCCTTCCTGCTCGCTCCGATGAAGGAAGGACAGACCACATGGCAGTTCTACCGCAAACGCAGTCTGCGCATCCTGCCGCCGTTCTTCGTATTCATGATTCTCTACAGCACGCTTCCGCTGCTCTGGGGACAGATTGACGAAGCCACATCCATCAAGGACCTGTCGCGCATACTGCTCAATTTCCCGACACTCGCCGGCCATCTGTGGTTCATGTATCCGCTTTTCAGCCTCTATCTGTTCATTCCGTTCATATCGCCGTGGCTCAGCAAAGCCACAGCCAAGGAAGAGCGTTTCTTCATCGTGCTTTTCCTCATCTCCACATGCATTCCGTTCCTCAACCGCTGGTGCGGAGAGGTATGGGGACAGTGTTTCTGGAACCAGTACCACATGCTCTGGTACTTCTCAGGCTATCTGGGCTACCTTGTTCTTGCACACTACATACGCGTCCACCTCACATGGAGCCGTAAGACACGCTTCGGCAGCGGCCTGGTGCTCATGATTATAGGTGCCGCCATAACCATATGGTCATTCTATGTGCAGGCTGTTCCTGGCATCACCCACTCCACTCCTGTGCTTGAGATAGGTTGGGCATTCTGCACACTCAACTGCGTTATGCTCACCGCCGGTGCCTTCCTCATGTTCACATGCATCGAGACAAAGAAAGCACCGAAGATGATAACCGACCTTTCAAAACTGAGCTACGGAATGTATCTCATGCACATCTTCTGGCTGGGCATGTGGGCCGGAATATTCAAATCCACTCTCGAACTGCCCACAGTAGCCGCCATACCATGCATCGCCGTATGCACATTCATCAGCTGCTACATCACCACAAAACTCATATCGCTCATCCCGGGCAGCAAGTGGGTTATTGGATAGACACAAGTCAGACAAACTGGTATTAAGTTATCTTTTTGCCATTTTTTCTATAAAAAAGTGTCTTTTTGTTTGTTTTTCAAAATAAAACATGTATCTTTGCAACCGAAAAATTTGAAAGGAAGATAAAAGGAGTCCCTTTCATGGGGCTCCTCACACATCCGCCTTGGATGACAGGGCTATGGTTTTTCAGGTAACATAATAAATTTATAACTAACAGTAAAGAAATGAGAGCCACAGAAGTTGTAGAAAATCTGAAGAGAAGATTTCCGAATGAGCCTGAATACATACAGGCTGTAAGCCAGGTGTTAGGCACAATCGAAGAAGAGTATAACAAACATCCTGAGTTTGAGAAAGCAAACCTCATCGAACGTCTGTGCATCCCCGACCGACTTGTTGAATTCCGTGTGACATGGGTTGACGACAAAGGCAACGTACAGACAAACATGGGATACCGCGTTCAGCACAACAACGTCATCGGCCCGTACAAGGGAGGTCTGCGCTTCCACGCATCTGTCAACCTGAGCATTCTGAAGTTCCTCGCATTCGAGCAGACATTCAAGAACTCGCTCACAACCCTGCCTATGGGTGGTGCAAAGGGTGGTTCTGACTTCTCGCCGCGCGGTAAGAGCAACGCTGAAGTAATGCGCTTCTGCCAGGCTTTCATGAACGAGCTTTACCGTCACATCGGTCCTGACGAGGACGTTCCGGCCGGCGACATCGGCGTGGGCGGCCGCGAAGTGGGCTACATGTTCGGACAATACAAGAAACTGACACATCAGTTCTGCGGCATTCTCACAGGAAAGGGCCTGGAGTTCGGCGGTTCGCTCATACGTCCTGAAGCTACCGGATACGGCAACGTATATTTCCTTGAGAACATGCTCAAGACCCGCAACATCGACCTCAAAGGCAAAACCGTGCTCGTGAGCGGTGCGGGAAATGTGGCACAATATACAGTTGAGAAACTCATACAGCTCGGAGCAAAACCTGTTACACTGTCCGACTCAGACGGTTACATCTACGATCCGGACGGCATCGACGAGGAGAAGCTGGCTTACGTGAAGGAGCTGAAGAACATAGAACGCGGACGTATAAGCGAGTATGCCGAGAAATACGGCGTGAAGTATGTGGCCGGCGCTAAGCCGTGGTTTGAGAAAGCCGACATCGCACTGCCTTCCGCAACACAGAACGAAATCAACGAAGAGGCTGCCAAGGCACTCGTGGCAAACGGTGTATTCGCCGTGAGCGAGGGTGCAAACATGCCATCCACTCCGGAAGCTATCAAGGTATTCCAGGACGCAAAGATACTCTACTCACCGGGAAAGGCTGCAAACGCCGGCGGTGTGGCTGTATCAGGACTGGAAATGACACAGAACTCCGAGCGTCTGCGCTGGAGCAGCGAAGAGGTGGACAAGAAACTGCACGAGATAATGAACGACATCCACGCAAACTGCGTGAAGTACGGCACAGAGCCCGACGGATACATCAACTATGTGAAAGGTGCCAACGTTGCAGGATTCCTGAAGGTAGCCAAAGCCATGATGGCACAGGGAATAGTCTGATTTTTGCATTAATTCATAAATTCGAAACAAGGAAATATAGTACAACCGGCAGGCCGGATTGTACTATATTTTTTTGTAATATAACGGATTGCCGGTATTCGCATCTTCCGTATTCACCGGCACGTATGTCGTACGTGTCTTTCTCATCTTCACCTGTTTTTATTGAAATATCGCAGTTATAAGCCATTTGTTAGTTAACTAAAGTTAAAGACGGTTTATAATCGGAGGTCTTGCGCGTCTAATTTTTAGATGAGAATGTTATTAACATAAACAGAACTTCCACATTAATTAATTATAAACGCACACCTATGAACGATCATAACAACACCCTGCCGGTATTAATAATTATAGCATTGCTTTCCGTATGCATTACGGCAAATGGACGCAACGTGACAGTAAAAACTCCCGGCACGTTGAATACAACAATAAAAAGCAGTGAAAAATACAATATAAGCGAACTGAAAATAATTGGTACGATTAACTCCGAAGACATAATACTGCTGCGCGACATGGCAGGATGCGATGTAAATGAAAGCCGGACAAAGGGCAGGCTGAGAAGCATCGATATGAGCGAAGTGACGTTTGTAAAAGACAACACACGATTTATCGAAGGCAATAAAAACAGCACTATAACCGACACGTACACCCTGCCGGCATACATGTTCAGCAACTGCAACATCGAGGAAATAGTGCTACCGCAGAGCATCAGAGCCATCGGCTCCCGGGCATTCCGCAACACTGCTCTTAAATCAATCACACTGCCAGAAAACATTATCATACATAACTATGCATTCCAGGGAAGCAAACAGCTGTCGGAAGTCCGCTTCCCGGTATTCACTAAGGAGATGTGGTCGGAATGTTTTGAAGGATGTACCAGCATGAAATCCATCACTATAAACAACATCGGACTGCTGGGCTCACGAGCATTCAAGAACATGGAAAACCTCACCGACATAACCATAAAAGGAGTTATAGGCCACGTTGACGGATGGATGTGCCGCGATCTGCCAAGTCTTAAGTCCATACGCTTCGAAGGCTTCATCCTCAACACAGGCAGTTCCATCATTGCGGAGAACTGTCCGCAGCTGAGTGAGATAGTATTCTCAGGCACATGCATGCCAATGGGATACGGAAGCGTAAAGGAATGTCCACTCATGAAGAAATGCACAGTGACAGGATATGTCATCAAATCCGGCGATAAGAACTTCATTGAATATGAAGAACCTGTGACTTTCAGCAAACAGATGGAAGATGCATGCCGCACATTCGAGGAACTCATAGCCAAAAAGGAATACTCCAACATCTTCGGTGTGAAGAACACAATATACGACATGGTTGTCATTCTGACAGACATCGGAGAGAACCAGAAAGCCACACAATATGCCGAACTTGCTGCGAATTATAATTATAAAGAACCAGAAAAGGAACAGAAACAGCCCAGACTTGCCGGCAAGATTCTAGAAAGTGACATGGATTTTATAAAAATACTGAAAGACTCGAAGCCTTACGGTGCTCATGACGCAAGCAACACAGAGCGCTTCACTTATGCTTCCACTGACGATCCGAAGGTAAAGGAAATAAAGGATTTCTTCAATCTTGAACGCATTGCAGGCAACGATGATGAGATTTCGAAGATGAAGAACATCATGAAATGGCTGCACGACAATATAAGACATGACGGTTCCGGAGGTTTCCCACCTAACGCCAGCCGCAACGCCATAGACCTCTACAAAGCATGTAAAGCAAGGAAATGCGGCCTCAACTCGCGCGGCCTTTCAATTGTTCTGACCGAACTCTATCTTGCCATGGGCTGGCCGGCACGTTTCATCACCTGCCAATCTATGGACACCAACGACAACGAATGTCATGTTGTTGTAGTTGTGTGGAGTCACGCACTTGGTAAATGGATTATGATGGATCCGACATACGACGCGTATGTATGCGATGAGAACGGTCTGATGCTGCATCCCGGAGAGATAAGACAACATATGATAGAAGGCAAAAAGCTCGTCCTTAGCGATAACGCCAACTGGAATCACAAACTCATATTCACAGAGAAGAACTATCTTTATGAATACATGGCAAAGAATCTTTACCTTCTGAGCGCCTACATCGACAGCTATCCGAACGTTGAATCGGAAGGCAAAAGCACATACTACACGCTGCAGCCAGAAGACTTCAAAGCAAAAATAGGCACTGCAACATGCGATGAAGAATGGTTCTGGCAGGAACCTTGAATCAGAGAATGCGTACAAACAATGAACAAAACATACGATAAATATAAATTGATAAGAACAATATCACATAAAAGCAACGCCATATATGAGTGATGAAAGATATTATATACCGTTAGCCCAACAGCTTAAAACATCACATCAGAATTGTATTCTGAATATATGGTGACAATAAAAATACAGTCTTACATTATATGATATGCACAGAAATATTATACCGAAAACCTAAAAGAAAATGAAATACATATCTACAACAGCGTTATTCATGGCTTGCACTATGGCATTGTTGTCGCACACGGCAGCATCTTCTGACAAGCCGTTATTTACACCTATGGACGAAGAATACATAACTGTTGTTTATGGAAACAATAAGACAGGACTTCCTGATGACGGATTATGCGAAAAGACCTCGTATGTCCAAACAACAACTTTGCGCAATACAAAGCATGAGAACAACAACTCTTACATTGAAAAGAGAAAAACAGAATGTACCGTAACTGCTGATAACAGTACAGATGCTCACCCCTATTACGACGGAGAAAAGGCAAATAATAACAACAACTTTAAAATAGGACAGATACTACCACACTTAAAATCGTATGAATCCAAGCTGACTCCCCAGAAAGGATTGTTCTTTAAAAACAAAAATCTTCCTATAGAAAAAATCTCTGTGTACGATTTAAGAGCAGATAACAGTTACGGAAAAATAACGGCATGCGTCGCACAGGGAATCCTCAATCAGAAGAAAGCCGGAGTCTATCTTGTATTTGAAGATCATCATCAGACACAGTTTGAGGACGTCTATGGACAGGAAGGAAAGAGCTGGCATCTATTAAAGGATGAATTCAGCAAGTCTGAATATTCCGGTTTAGGAACCTTAATAAAAGACAACAAGGACAAGTTCACAAAATTCGTATTATGGGATCCTCAGAAAGAATGGACCTGGTGTCTCGCCCAGATGATATGCGCACAACAAAGAGCTCTGCCGGTAACCGCAGAAATAAAGGATTTTCTGAACAACGAATTACATTTAAATCTGGCCTGCGAAGACATAACCGACAAATGGGAAAACAAACTGGAGGCATATCAATGGGCTATAGACAATCTGGCAGAAGGTTGCCATAAGTATCTGAGTTTTTCGGCAGGATTGAGAAGCGATTACCTATCCGGTCCATGGAAAATATACGATTATGCGGCAGCTTCAAAGGGTTTTGTATTTTTCCTGAACAGTTCAATACCGGAAGAATCAGACATGATAAAAAGAATATGTGAGAAAATGGATTATCAGCCGGGCTCTTCTACAATGGGATACGGAACGGATAACGACGGAGACGGACTGAATAATGCTACCAATCCTTATAATGTAGGATTCATGGTAAGCGACTATTATGCCAACGGAAGCTTCTGGTGCTCATTCCCGAACAAGTCATTCCAGCAGCGCAAAGGCAAGGCGATAGAAGCCCGTCCCGGCAAAATTTATGTAAGTCTGATATGGAGTGACGGTGACAACATACAATTTGACGCAAACCAGATGTATAACATGTTTAAACATGCCAAGGGCCGGGGAATGGTTCCGGTAGGCTATACAATGGCGTCATCCTTACAGGAACTGAACCCAAAACTGTTGGAATTCTTCTACAAGAATCTTACACCGAACGATGAATTACTGGCCGGTCCCTCCGGTTTTCAGTTCATATATGGTGATAAATATAATGAAAACAACTTTGAGAAATGGCTTGAATTAAACAACAAATGGCTTACTACTGCCGGATTCCACACTGTCTGTCTATGGAATACGACCAATAAAGAGAGATTCGGAGAGTATATGAAAACATGTGGACTGCAAGGTGTTTTCGACGGATTCAACAATAATAAGGAACGATACGAAAGAGGAAACAATGGAGAAGGCATTGTATGTGTATTACAGGGAGCACACTGTTGGAATGAAGGAGACGTCTTTAATGACCTGATAAAAATATCTCCTGACAACGAAAGACCTGTATTCCACAATGTCTATCTTATAGCAGCAAGCTATGGAGGCACCGAAGGTTACGAACGGCTTATCAGAGAACTGCAAAGACTGGAAAGCCATAAACCGGATACCTTTGAGTTTCTGCTTCCCATGGATTTATGTGCGACATTGAAAGACTACATAGAAAAACATAATCATAAATAACAAACTCAAATGCTTATGAACAGCAACCACAAAAGCATTCTTCTGCTTGTCATACTGTTGTTACAGGTTTCCGGCATTGCAGCAAGCAGAAAAGATGTAATAGTAAAGACACCGGGAACATTGAAAACACTGATATCAGATAGTGAGAAATACGAAATAACCGACCTGAAAATTGGTGGCAACCTGAACGCGGAAGACCTGATTATGCTGCGCGATATGGCGGGATGCGACAAGAACGAGAAATACACCAAAGGCCAACTGAAACATATCGACATGACTGATGTGACCATTGTGGCCGACAAGAACACACACACAGAGAACGGGGAAAGTTCTTATATATATGAAACAACATTTCCTGAATACATGTTCAGCAAATGCCGCATCGAGAAAATAAAACTCCCTAAAGGCATAAAAAGCATCGGGAAAATGGCTTTCATGCAATCCGCCCTAAAGGAAATAACCCTACCGGAGGACATCATACTGGAAGATGGGGCGTTTCAGTCTTGTCGCAATCTGTCGAAAATCACGTTTCCGTCCTACACAAAAGAAATAAATTATAAATGTTTTGCCGGCTGCAGCAAACTGAAGAAGATTGTAATAAACAACATCGGATATATTGCCTCACGTGCGTTCACGCAGATAGATAATGTCAAGGAGATAACCATACGCGGCGTTCTCGGCCACGCCGACGGATGGATGTGCTACGACATGCCGTCGTTGGAGACATTGAAGTTTGAAGACTTCATAATTAGCACGGGCGGACCTGATATTGCCGAGAACTGTCCGAACCTGAAAGAAATTGTCTTCTCGGGCGATTGTGTGTCAATGGGATTCGGTAAGGTGACCGGCTGTCCGCTGATAACGAAGTGCACAGTCAAGGGAAATATATTCAATTCTGACAACAAAGACTTCATTGAATATAAGGAACCGTTAAGCCATATTCCCGAATTAATGAAGACATGCGCCAAGCTCGACAGACTGACCAGCCTGCCGCAATATTCTGATGTGTTCGGAACAAAATTTGCATTGTATAACCTCACGTGCATGTATTCACGTATAGGAGAGAAGGAGAAAGCCGTAAAGGCCCTTGAGAAAGCCATAAACAGCGGCTACAACGACTATAAATGGATATTGCAGGACAATGACCTCAACAACATAAGAAACGAAAAAGGATTCAAGAAACTGATCGAGGAACTGCGCAAGACCAAAGATTATCTGTACGTGTTGAAGCACAGCGGACCATACGCAGAGCCCGATACGACAAACACGCAGAAGTTCACTTATGCCTCGCCCGATGATGAGGACATGAAGAAAATAAGGAATTTCTTCAATCTTGATAAGATAGCCGGCAACGGAGACGAAATTTCACAGATAAAGAACATCATGTACTGGCTGCACGACCAGATAGTGCACGACGGCTCGGGAGGATTTCCACAGAAAACCAAACGCAACGCCATCGACCTTTACAACGCCTGCAAGGCGCAGAACCGTGGACTGAACTGCCGCGGACTTGCCATTGTCCTGTCTGAGATGTATATGGCAATGGGATGGCCGGCACGCTTCCTCACCTGTGAGTCAAAGGACTACAGACACGACAACGACTGCCATGTGATAGTGATGGTATGGAGCCACACACTCGGAAAATGGATATGGATGGATCCGACGTTTGCCGCATACGTCTGCGACGAGAACGGACTCCTGCTGCATCCCGGAGAGGTAAGACAGCGTCTGATAGAAGGAAAGACGCTCGTGCTGAACAAAGATGCGAACTGGAATCATAAGATCATGCAGACCAAAGAAAATTATCTCGACGAATACATGGCGAAAAACCTGTATTATCTGAGCACATATCTGAACAACGGTTCTAACGTGGAAAACGGCAACAGCAGCAATTATTTTACGCTGAAACCCGTGGGCTCAGACGCACAGATAGGCAACGAAACATACGACGAATCGTGGTTCTGGCAGAAGCCGTGAGCCGATGAACATACACAAAAGAAGCCGTTCTGCATACTGTTATGTCTTACATAGCTACATGCAGACGGCTTTTTCATTTGTGACAACATCACTTTTATTCACACGAAACTGCTGCAAACATGTCATATATTTCATTTCTCCACAGCATGAACTACAAATACCATATAATTCTGCAAGCACAAGGAGAGGGTGTAAAAAGCCGGTTTTGTGGCTCGATAGAAATTCCATTGGGATGAGTTTTATTCATAAAGTAATATAGGATACCGCAAAACTTCCAGACAAAGAAGATGGTGTAAACCGCGACAGCGCATTTCATAACGTGATGATAAGTCCGCGTTGCCACAGCCTACGTATCATACTCTCAAGACCTGCGCGTACTTACCGTTTTCTTCTTCACATCTCGTGTCGGTGTTTTTATAGAAAACTCAGACGACGGATCAGCGGATTTTCTTGACTTTTTTTGACAAAAGAAAATCGCAAAAGAGATGTAAAATAATGTTAAAATCAGCATCAGAAAGGCTTATTCCGACCGTACTGCCATTTGATATATCTTATCTGAGAGTACCGGATGGTGCACCTTACGTTCTGATCATGCCCGTTTCAGCCTCTGGTATCGCCCGTTTTACCATGTGATATGGTGCATTTCAGCCCCTGAAATGGGCTATATTGCATGTTAAAACAGTGCTTATTACATGACGAAAAATTCGCTCTTAAACGTAAGTCTTTGATGTCCAGCACTTTGCACAAACTCCTTATTTTTCGCGTATTTGCGTCCGAGGGAGAGTCCGCCTGCAAATACTCGCTTATTTTTTGGGGTAGATCAGAAAACTCAGACAAAAAAACGTCAGATGTAAAGACAGTGGAATGGCTCAGATGATTTTACTTCCAACAGGATGAAACAACGCTGATTCGGAATTGAGACCGTATTTTTTATTATTGGAGCCAATTCCCACTGAATTTTTGTTTATCCGACTTAATGTCTATCACACCAAAAAGACATTATGTAATAATATAAGGCTCACACGTATTTATGGGAATGCTGATATAAAAAGAAACTCCGAAAGCCAAAATGACTTTCGGAGTTTTCTATGTTTTACTTATTTGTTCAAGCGGTGCGTACGGGACTCGAACCCGTGACCCCATGCGTGACAGGCATGTATTC